>OJNW01000026.1_pt1 | contig 111693 bp, 99 predicted proteins | sample 1597951 | NCBI WGS metagenome assembly OJNW01 (sample SAMN01915212, study PRJEB22387) | human gut metagenome | isolation source: stool | host: Homo sapiens | place: USA | reverse complement strand
TGAAATACGTAATCACCATTGCGATACGTGTCGCCATCGGAAAGATAGAACAAGTCGGGTTGGTTTTTAAGAGGCAGTAATTCTGCAGAGACCTGATAGCGGTTTGCGTTGCGCTTTTGCATGCTGCGTTCGTCATAGGTGCCTGAATCACTCAGATGACGCAGAAGCGGATTGAATACGGTGGATTGAATGTCCATCAGGTTCTTAACTTCTTGGAAGGAATGCATGTTTGCATATACACGAATCCAGCGACGCCAAATGCGGTCTAGATTACCCGTGTGGTCGGGGTGTGAATGAGTAAGAATGATCTCAACATCTTCCCAGCTGGTGCCAAGCGCTTCAAGGGCTCTATCGAGTGCTTTTTCGCAATCGGGATGATTGAAGCCTACGTCGATAATGGTGGTTTTATCTTTGCCAACAATAAAGTATGAGTTAAGAACTTTAAGAGGGTTATTAGGTAACGGAACAGGCACGCGATAAAGCCCTAAACGAAGCTCTTCGATTCCCAGCTCAGCGAGTGCCTCTGCTTTAGCTTTGTTGGCGCTCAAGATATCGGCGAAAGCTTCGTCAATACCGTCAGTTTCTGTATAAACATGTACGGATTTGTCCCCCATAGTAAGCCCCCTTAGTTATCCTTCTTGCATTGTAGCTAATGCACGTATAGGTTTTGCAAATAATTTCTTAAACACTTGATGTGCAAGGAGAGGCAAAACGTCAAACATCAAGGGGCATGTCGTCGATTTTCTTTCGGAGTTTTTGCGTGGTGCCTGAAAGATGCTCCCAACGTTCATGCTTAACGTCGGAATTTAAAAACACGATGGCATGTCCTGCGTCCATGGCGAAGCGATAATTCGCTTCGGTGAGCTGCTCAACTTCGTTGGTGAGCGTTTTTCCTACTTTTTCAGTAAGGCGCGAAAGGATCGTTGCGTTCATGTGGAGATAATACATGAGTTGCATAGTACGATCGTTAACAGCGCCTCCGTGATGAATATCAATACGAATTTGAGAAAGAAGACGTTCATCTACACGTTCGAGCTCTTTGAACTTGTGTTCAATAGTTGAAGCTCTTCGCGCGGTGAGTAAAACATACACGATGCTCACTACTACTAAAGCGGCAAGGATGACAAAAATCAAGCGTGTGAGCAGGGTGTTTCCCAGTGAAAGCGTAGGGTAGAGGGCGGTAAGCGCCACTTGGGTACCAGCTGCCATAGTGGTGGTTTGTCCAATATTGAGAAGGATAACAGTGTATCCGCCAATAAGAACCACGAGCATACGTGCTTCTTGAGGAATAAACTCGGTTACCAAAACGAAAATGGCAATACCAATAATTGTTCCTAAGAGTAACTTTCCTACGGCAGACATGGTTTCGTCTCGATAGGTATACATCATAGTGAAGGCGGTGATGGGAATCCATTCGCTGAACTCCATGTGAAAGATGTTTGCCATAACTTCAGAAGCGCAAAAAGCAAGCGAGATAACTACGCCAAGCTGAATGGCGAATCTTAGCTGAGCGTTTTTTAGACTCAGGTTGTCCTTTAGATAGGTAAGACGATAGCGGAGTCCTTTAAAAAGAGGAGTGGAATTGTCGTTTGAAAGATGGCGGTTTTCGAAGGTTCGTTTGAAAGCCTCAAGTGTTGCACGCCATGCGGTGTCGTGTTCGATATTGATGAGCTTGTGTGTTTGCAAAAAGGAATCAATCGCGTCAATCATGGCGCGGATATCACCTACACGGCCTTTGCCAAACCCTAAGAAGACTTCCGAAAGGGCAAGATAATAGGAGCGTTCATTTTCTAGGGAGAAATCGTTGTGCTGAGCTGCTGCTCGAATCATATCCGCCATTTGTTCGGCACATACGAGCAAAGAAAACGTGTACTTTTGTCTGCCACTAAGTACGCCTCCTTGGCGAAAGGTATTGCCGTATTCGGTTTGGCAGTAATCTTGAGTGATTTTAAAAATACGATGAGGGTCGATATGTTGCTTTTCGCTGTTGCTTAAATTGATAAGCTGAAAGCCAATATCGTCAAAGCTCTTCATGATGAATGTTCTGTCGCGCACCAAAACGCTTTCATTTTTTATACGACGCATGAGATAAACGAAACCCGTGGTGCAAGCAATGCCGAAAAGGGTTGCAAGCATACGCTGGGGAATTTCTTCAACGCCAATGGGGTAAATTTCAAGAAGCAAAAAACCTAAACCCAACATAAAAAAGTTGCGGGGGAGATAATCGTCTGAGTCCATAAGAGCAATGCAGGTCATATAAGCACCACTTCCTAAGACAAGAAGAAGGGGATGAAGGCCTGCAACTGAAGAGCATAGGCTCATGATAAGAAAGAGGCTCGCGTGTTTGACATAGTTTGCAAAAGAAAGCCCAATGCATTCAACCATGGTGCGCGCGAAAAATAAAAACACCATACCAAGCAAGGCATCTTGAACACCAAAGAATGTGCGCTCTACAAAAAAGAGCACAACGAGAAAAGCGGTGTAGGGCAAAACGCCAGGGATTCTTTTTATTGCATCTTTCATAGCTTCATTCTAAAGTGCCACTTGATTAAAAAATATGCTTTCATACATTATTGGTTTTCTTGTCATGCAATCGTCATTATTGTCACAGGTGGCTAGAGCCAGTGGAAAAGTGGAAACCATCAGGGGTTTATTCTTTAGATGCACATAGGAGCAGATGTGAGCAATGCTACAGAAAAACTTGAGATAATCATGGGTAAAGACGGTTTGGAAAAGATTGCCGCTTCGTCTGTCTTGGTGCTTGGTTGTGGCGGTGTTGGCTCAAATTGCATTGAGGCGCTGGCACGCGGTGGAGTGGGGAAGCTTATTATCGTTGATCACGACACCATTGCGGAAAGCAACATCAACCGTCAGGCAATTGCATTCCACTCAACACTTGGTCGTGCAAAGGTTGAGGTTATGGAAAAGATGATTCATGACATCAATCCTTCTGCGGTGGTTGTTCCCTTGAAGCAATTTATCTTAAAAGAAAACCTGAGTGAATTTCTTAATGAATATCTTCCCCAGGTTGATTACGTGGTAGATGCCATCGACACTATTTCAACTAAACTTGCTTTGGCCGAGCAGGCGCAACAGCGAAAAGACATGAAGTTGATCAGCAGTATGGGGGGCGGTAATAAGTTGCGTCCTGAATGTTTTCGTTTTGCTGACCTGAAAGATACTGTCAATTGCCCTATGTGTCGCATTATGCGTAAAGAGGCACGCAAGCGAGGCATTGAGCATTTGCGTGTCCTGTATTCTTGTGAACGCCCTGTTTCAACTACAGCCAAAGAGGGATCAACACGCAGGGAGCGTAGCGATTTAGGAACCGCTTCATTTATTCCTCCCATTATGGGGCAGATGATTGCGGGAGAGGTCATCAAAGAGCTTACGGGTATCAACGATGAGCTTCGAAGTGAAGGCCATTTTTCTCCTGCGGAATAGGTGAGTTGATACCGGTAGAATATCAACAACTTGAAGAGCCTGTTTGCCTGGTAATCGAGTAAGGGGCGAGATGAACGAGCTTCTAGAGCGTATAAACAAAACTTCTTGCAGATTGCTGGGGTTTAACGCGTCACGAGATTTTACTGCGCGTATCGAAACAGTAGACATGCATTGCCATTTGGATTTTGCTGATGACGCTTGTGCAATTGCTCGAGAAGCACAGCGTTACGGAATTGGTTTTTTCTCTGGCACGGTTACCCCTGAAGGATATGAGCATGCCTCTATGTTGCTAAGCGATTGCAAAAACGTTCGAGTGGGACTTGGCTTTCACCCGTGGTGGATCACTGAAGCATCTTTAGCTGCCCCCAAGGAAGAAGGATCTTCGCTTGAGCATTTTATTGGTCTTGCTGGGCAAACCTCTTATGTCAATGAAATCGGTCTCGATTTTTCGCCGCGGTTTTCAGAAACTAAAGAAGTGCAGGTTGAGGTGCTGAAAGTAATACTGTCTTGTGTGTGTGAGGGGGCGGTTCTTTCGCTTCATAGCGTGAAAGCGACAGATGTAGTTCTTGATTTGCTTGAGGGAGCAGAGCTTTTTTCTTCGAATTCGTGCATTTTCCACTGGTTTTCTGGCTCGAACAACGAGCTTCATCGGGCTATAAAATCGGGATGCTATTTTTCGGTAGGAGAGCGTTTTTTGTCTTCTAAACGTGGGCAAGAATATCTTAAAGTAATTCCAGTAAATCAATTGCTTCTTGAAACAGATCTTCCTGCACAAGAGCACTCCAATACAACCTTTGAAGAGTTGCGTTCTTCATTGTGGTCAGCGCAAGATTTACTCTTAAAGAAATCAAACTAAAAGCAAGCTGCAGGGTGATTGATGAAGGTCCCTTTTAACGTCGTTTTTCTCATTATTGTATTGATCTTTGGTTCGTGCTTGGGCAACCTTTCTCAAACTGCACTCAATGCAATGTTTTCAGGTATTGCCTCAGACTTTTTTATCGACGTAAGCTCAGGACAGTGGGTTACCACTATTTACATGCTTGTTTTAGGTATTACCGTTCCTTCGGTCACCTTTCTTATGAAGCGTTTTGCTAAAAAAACGGTTGTTTTAGCTGCCCTTGTTCTTTTGTTTTTTGGATCTACTCTTGATATTTTTGCGTGGGATTTTTATTCGCTCATAGCGGGCCGTGTGATGCAGGCAGTTTCAGCAGGCATTACCATGCCAATGATGATGAGTGAAATCATGACTTCTTTTCCGCGCGATAAGCAAGCAACCGTAATGGGCATTGCAGGAATTGCAATGGGGTTTGCTCCAAACATCGGTCCTACCATTGGTGGCTGGATGATTGGTGTTGCAGGCTGGAGAAGCTTTTTCTTTGCATTTTCAATTGCTGCGTTACTGCTGGTTGCTCTTGCGGCGTTGTTCATAAAAAATGTGCCTGCGATCAACAGGCGGGCAAAGTTTGAAACACCTTCTTTTATTCTTTCAGCTTTAGGTTTCGGCGGATTGCTTCTTGGATTTTCGAATGCTTCAAGCTATCACCTTTCAAGCCCTTTTGTTTGGATTCCTGTTGTGGTGGGTGCCATTGTTTTGGCTCTGTTTGTTCGCAGGCAAAAACGCATAAAGCATCCGCTTATTAATCTTTCGATATTCTCTTCGCGTCGTTTTACGGTGAGTTTTTGGGCAGGAAATTTTCTCTTTGCAAGCTTTATGGGAGTCACGCTTATCCTGCCGTTATTTATAGAAAATCAGTGGGGCGGAACAGCTCTTGCTGCAGGGCTTGCGCTTCTCCCTGGAACCTTTGCGGCGTTTTTTATCAACCCTCTTGCAGGGTTTTTAACCGACAAAATTGGGGCTCGTCCTGTTGTGGTTACTGCGAGTGTTTTTCTTCTTGTTGGGGCAGCGTCCATGATGTTTATAGATGAGACAACGCCGTTTTGGCTTATTGTTTTAATGCAGGGAATTCGAGCCACGGGTGTTTCGGGGCTCATCAGTCCTCTGACTTCTTGGGGTATGGGGAATTTGTCGCATGAGGTGATGACTGATGCGTCTTCGTTTAGTACGGCAACGCGTCAAGCGTGTGCTTCTATGGGTACTGCCCTCATGGTGTTCATGGTTTCATTTGTTCCAGAAATAGGCATGACTTCTTTGATGGGGTATCAGCTTGCCTTCGCCGTTTCGGCGCTCTTTTCTCTTTTGATGTTTCTATCTGCTGTTTTATGGGTTCGTAGATAGCGAAAGAGCACAAGAAAAGGGTCTTTCTGCTTCATAGAAAAACCCTTTTCAAAGATACAGTTCGAATCAAATTAGAGAATTATAACTACAAAATTTAGCTTATGAAGCGTTCGCTTCATCCAAGACCTTCTGAACAAGGGCAGGGTCAACCTCTGGCAATGGAATAAACTCATCGGGGTTATCTGGATGCTCTACAGGAATCCATTCCATCCAAATCATGTCAATCCAACGATCGAATTTGCGAGCGCACTTGGTAAACTTGGCTACCTGCTTAAAGCCAATCTTCTCATGAAATAAACGGCTTGTTGCGGGAACGCACTCGTCGGGTGGATCGATATGGGCGATGCAGGCGTTGAGATTGTATACGTTTTGTAAGGCAAGAAGTTTTGCGAGGGTGCGATACAGTTTGCCGCCGATACCTCCACGCTTTAAATCTTTTTTGACGTAAATTGAAGTTTCAACTGAACGGATGTAGGAAATGCGCGGGCGGAATGCAGTTGCGTAGGCAAAACCTACAACGTTTCCGTCAAGTTCGGCTACTAGGTAAGGATAGCGTTCAAGTGCGGTGGTGATGCGTCGCTCAAATTCTTCAACTTCGGGAACAACCGTTTCAAATGTGATAGAAGTTTCAATGATATAAGGCGCATAAATAGCACGAACAGCGGCTGCGTCTTTTATGGTTGCTAGACGTATTGTTACTGGCTGAGACATGGGAACCTCGCTTACATACTATATATTTGTTAGGGAAGGGAGGCGTTTTTGCGTACTTCACTACTGTATGTTAGCTCTCCCTCGTGCGTTTAGCGCATATCGTAATTGTATCGAGGCGCGTTCTTCACGCAATAGTTTTTAGAAAGATTTGTGCCTCCTGTCTCAAATCGCGTCCACTTTTAGTTAGTGAGCTAAATTCACTTGGTCACCTGTGATATACTTCGCGGTGCTTTAGCACTTTAGTTAGATAAAGTTTTTGGCGGACGCGTGGACTGCCAAGATAGAGAAAGGCAATTATGAAAAAGAAGCTTTTAGCACTGGTGACCATTGCTTGCGTTGCTTGCTTGTCTTTGGTTCTCGTTGGCTGCTCTGGTGGCGACAAAAAATCTGATTCTGATAAATTTATTTTGGGTTACGACAATACGTTTAAGCCATTTGGATATCTTGACGACAATGGCAACCCAACTGGTTTCGACATTGATCTTGCAACTGAAGCTTGCGAGCGCCTCGGTTGGAATCTTGAACTCAATGCAATTGACTGGGATACTAAGGATGCTCAAATTGAATCAGGTAGCATTACCTGCATCTGGAACGGTTTCACGATGGAGGGTCGCGAGGATCAGTACACCTTTACCGCTCCTTACTATTCCAACACTCAGGTGGTAGTTGTTAAGGAAGGCTCTGGCATCGCTTCTCTGTCTGATCTTGCTGGTAAGAAGGTTCTTGCTCAGACCAACTCTTCTGCTTATAACTTACTTTCTAGCGGTGGCGATCAAGAAGAACTTGCCGCAACGTTTGCAAGCCTTGAAACTATCGGTGAATATAACTCCGCATTTATGCAGCTTGAAAGCGGTGCTGTAGACGCAATCGCAATGGATATGCCTGTTGCACAGGCTCACGTGGCAGAGAAATCTGGTTACGTAATTTTGGACGAGCACTTGAGCACTGAAAGCTATGCTGTTGGTTTCAAGAAGGGCAACACCGAGCAGGCTAAGCAGATCGAAGACACTTTGAAGGCAATGTACGAGGACGGCACCGTTGCAAAGATTACTGAAAAGTATGGCTTATCCATGGATAACTGGATTTTAAAATAAGCGGGAATCGCCCATAACGGGTTTACCTGTAAGTGATGCGGGCGGGATTTTCCTGCCCGCATTCGTTGTTGAGGCGTTAGTTTTTAAGGATGTAGCGCATGGATTTTTCTACGATGTTTAGTATGCTGGGGCAAGGTTTTCTTGTTACTCTGCAGATCTTTTTTTTCACGCTGGTAGGAGCTTTGCCTCTTGGTGTACTTGTCGCTCTTGGTCGCATGAGTAAAGTAAAGGTTATTTCGGTAATTTTCCGTGTTTATATTTCCATTATGCGCGGCACACCTTTGATGCTGCAGTTGATGTTTATCTATTTTGCGCCGTATTACATCTTTGGTATAAAGCTTTCAACAGAATGGAGTATGGGCGCTTGTTTGGTGGCGTTCATCCTGAACTATGCTGCTTATTTTGCTGAGATTTATCGAAGTGGTATCCAGTCTATTCCTACGGGTCAGTATGAAGCAGCTGAGGTTTTAGGCTATTCTTGTGCACAAACGTTTTTCAAAATCATTTTTCCTCAGGTGTTTAAACGTATTATTCCTGCGCTTGGTAATGAGATTATCGTGTTGGTAAAGGACACCTCGCTTGCCTTTACGCTTGGTATTATGGAACTCTTTACCACTGCTCGCGCAATTGTATCTGCGCAAGGTGTGCTCACGGCATTCATTGTTGCGGCGGCGTTTTACTGGGTATTCACGTTCTTTGTGGAATTTATTATCGCTCGCGTCGAAAAGCGTTTGAGCTATTACCACGACTAAGGAGAAGTGCATGAGTAATACACAAAAGAGTGCTTCTTCAAATGTCGAGATGAAGGTTTCAAGCGAATCGGGTAAAGCAACCTACACGAACAACAAGGTGGAAACCATGCCAGTAATTAGCATGCAGCACATAAAAAAGAGTTTCAGCGATACCGAGGTATTGAAGGATATTTCGCTTGAGGTGAACCATGGTGAAGTAGTTTCAATCATCGGTCCTTCAGGGTCGGGAAAATCTACCCTGTTGCGCTGCGCTACGTTACTCGAAACCTTTGAAGCTGGTTCATTGAGTTATGGTGACCTTTTCGTTGCGCAAAACGATGCTTCTGGTAAAGCGGTATACGCAGGCAAGGACGCAAACAAACAGGCACGCCAGCGTTTCGGTTTAGTGTTTCAGAACTTTAATTTATTCCCACACTATTCGGTTTTGCGCAATGTTATGGACGCTCCGCTTTCCGTTCAGAAGCGCGATAAGGCAGAGGTTGAAAAGCGTGCGCGCGAATTGCTTTGTCAAATGGGTCTCGAAGGAAAAGAAAATAATTATCCCTGCGAGCTTTCTGGTGGTCAGCAACAGCGCGTGGCTATTGCCCGTGCGCTCTGTATGGATCCAGAAGTTTTGTTCTTCGATGAACCAACGAGTGCACTTGACCCAGAGCTAACTCAAGAGGTTCTTAAGGTAATTCGCTCTTTGGCTGATCAACATATGACCATGGTTATTGTTACGCACGAAATGGCGTTTGCGCGCGATGTTTCCGATCGCATCATATTTATGGATGGCGGTGTAATTGTTGAGCAAGGCCCCGCTAAAGAAGTTATCAACAACCCTCAGCACAATCGAACCAAGACATTTCTTTCGCGCTATCAAGAAGGTGCCGCCGATTAGTTATTGCTGTTGCTGAGTTTTATGCTTAGCACATAGAACATCTGAGTGAAGATACCTTTGCTGTTGGGAAACCATCTATGCAAACGAAAGAACAGAAAATTCGCTGCAGCGTACCAAGCTCCCATCATCTGTGCAAATAGCCAATCATCTGGATAAACGAATTATTGCATTGCTTGCTGAAAGCATAAAAGAAACCTCCCATTTCTCGATGTCCAAGAAATGGGAGGCAGTTCATTGTTAGAGGTGGGCTTTTGAATTAAAGCGTTGACAGCAAGATTACTTTTGCTTGAGCAAACCATATCCGCCATTGTCACGACGATAAAGAATATGAACATTGTTGCTGTCGCGATCAATGTAAGCGAAGAAATCGTGACCCAGAAGATCAATTTGCACAAGTGCTTCTTCTTCAGTCAAAGGCTGGAATTCAATTTCCTTTACGCGAACTACTTCATCATCTGTAGCAGAAAGCTCTTCCATCAAGCCGTCAATATCGAGTTCGGTAGCTTTTTTCTCGGTGTTGCCTTGAGAGATTTTCTTGTCAATAACGCGGGTCTTAAACTTGCGAAGCTGACGAAGAACCTTTGCAGCAGCAACGTCGATAGCGGCATACATGTTCTCTTCGTATTCTTCAACACGGATGATGTGTCCACGTGCACGCATGGTAACCTCACAGCATGCAGGTGTTGGATTTGCTGGATTCTTTTCAACCTGAAGAACAACTTCGGCGGTTAAAGGATCGATATCCATAACCTTCATGGAGTTTCCAATTTTCTCCTCTGCATATGCGCGTAAAGCATCAGTGATGGGCATTTTGCGTCCAGTGATGGTGATATCCATGACTTACCCTTTCAAACTTGGGGACAGATCCACAACGAAAAACGAGAAGATGCACCCCCGTGCTAGAACGGCCTTTCCCCTCGCCAACCGTCTACTCTTAGTCTAGCGCAACTTAAGGGGAAGTTTGCCATGATTTGCCTGCCTTATGGCTCAAAAGTTGTTTGTCTGAAATTGAAGTGTTATTGAATCGCTACTTTTCCTACCAGGGTTGAAATGAAGTTTTCGGTAGAATAGCTGCTACAAGATTTTCCAGGAAATATCTAGGGTGTTATTCGTTTAACGGGTGGAGAAGCGTGACTCAATCAAGCCAAAAAGATTCCGTCTTTATTAAAGAAGTTGCCAATCAGCAAAAACGGCGAGCAAAAATTATCGAGCTCACCCATTCCACAACCAAGGCGGCAGGAGTTATGCTCCTCGGCGCAATTGCTGCCATTATTATTGCGAACTCTGCCTATTATGCAGGGTTTACTGAGTTTTGGGAGACTGATTTACTTATTGGTTTTGGTGCGTCGACTGCTTCAATGTCGCTTGCTGAAATTATCAACGATATTTTCATGGCTATTTTCTTTTTACTCGTTGGCTTAGAAATTAAGTACGAGATGACGGTCGGGGAACTAACCAACATCAGACAAGCCATTTTGCCTGTTGCGGCAGCTTTTGGTGGTGTTCTTGTTCCTATTATTATCTATCTTGTCTTTAATGCCTCGAGTCCTGAAACAATTGGTGGATGGGGCGTTCCGACGGCAACCGACATTGCCTTTGCTCTAGGTGTTTTATCGTTGTTAGGTTCTCGTGTACCAAACGGCGTCCGTGTGTTTTTAAGTACCTTAGCTGTAGCGGACGACATTATAGCCATTATCGTAATTGCTGTGTTCTATGGACATAGCCCTGAAGTTGGTTGGCTCATTGCTGCAGGTGTTGTTTTTGTTTTTCTTTTATGGATGAACCACCGCCACGTGTATTCGCTTATTCCCTACATTGTTGTTGGGGTTGTGCTTTGGTACTGCATCTTTATGTCGGGTGTTCATTCAACAATTGCGGGAGTTCTTCTTGCTTTTACCATTCCCATTGGCTCTCACGTTAATTTAAAGAAATTCATTGATTGGTCTGGCGCTCGCGTAAAGGAAGCAAAAAAGTCTTTTACTCCAGGTACTCCAGTAATTGGTCAGTCAGATTATCTTGATCAAATCACGCGTCTTGCTCGTGTGTCGCGTCAGGTGGTTCCGCCGGCAACGCGTCTTGAACGTGCCTTGTATCCATGGGTATATTTCGCCATACTTCCGCTATTTGCACTTACCAATGCCGACGTGTCTTTTGCGGGTGGTGCGTTAGGAAATATGTTTACCAGTCCCGTATTTTTAGGCGTATTTTTTGGTTTGGTGCTAGGTAAGCCTGTTGGCATTATGCTTATGAGTTTCATTATTGTGAAACTGAAAATATCAACTTTACCCGAAAACGTTAATTGGCTCCACTTGTTGGGAGCGGCTTTGTTAGGCGGCGTAGGCTTTACTATGGCTATTTTTGTTGCGAACCTAGCCTTTGTGAGCGATGTGGATGTCACCATTGCCAAGGTGGCAATTCTTTCGGCTTCTTTGGTTGCAGGCGTTGCTGGCTTTACGTTTCTCTGGATTCAGGCGAAGGGTGCTGCACGCAAGGGGTTGCGTTTTGAGCTGGAGCTGGAAGATAACACCAATTTGCTCACGCATGCCGCCCATGAATCGGCACGTAAAGAGCGCTACCGTCGTAAGCAGAATAAGCAATGGAAGCGCGGGCACGCTGAGCTTGTTCGCGACATGGAACGCCGTCAGGCTGACGAAGCGCGAAAACGCGAGGAACTAATGGCTAGAATGGGAACAGAACAACACGTTGAAGGGAAGCGCAGCTGTGCTCAAAATGATGTGGTAGAGCCTCGCAGCAAGGGATAGTTGGTGGTTCGTTTCCTTCGTGGGAGCACTTTGATAGACGGTATCTGCCGTTTAACGCTCTATCAGGCTTTGTGAAGACTATCTTCACACATAATTGCGACCTTTGGCCGTGTTCTGTTACCATAGCAAAAGCTAACGCTCATAAACGAACTCTATGCTCACTCGTAAGGAGGTCCTCAACGATGACGGAACATTTAAACGGACTCAATAAGCGCAAGCTGTTAAGTTCTTTTGTGGCAGCAGTGCTTGCCGTAGGTCTTATGGTTCCTGTCGCTGCAGCATACGCAACACCAAGCTCATCTTCGAAAGAGGCAGAAGCTCAAGCTGCACTTGATAATTACAAACAGATGCAAAACCAGCTTGATGAAGCTTCCAATCACTACACTGAAGCGCTCATGAAGCAGGAAGAAGCTCAGAATAAGGTTCAAGAAGCTCAGGCTCAAATTGAGCAAGAAACTCAAAAAATCAAGGGCTTGCAAGGGCAACTCGGTGATCGTGCGCGCGATATGTATCGCAATGGATCAGCTTCTTTCTTGGATATTATTTTGGGTGCAACTACCTTCGATGAGTTTGCAAACAATCTGTTCATGTTGGACACCATCAATCAGAACGACGCTAAATTAGTTCAGGAAACTAAGGATTCTCGTGAAAAGATTGAGTCTGCTAAGGCTGAATATGTTGAACAGGAAAAGGTAGCAACTGAAGAAGCTAATAAGGCTCGCGAAATCAAGGAAAATGCTCAGGCTCTTTCTTCTCAGGCTAAAGATGCTTATAACAACTTGAGCGAAGAAGCTAAAGCGCTCAAAGAGCAGGAAGAAGCTGCTGCAACGGAAGCTGCTCGTGTAGCTGCTGAAACCAATAACTCCAATGGCTATTTTGGAGGTAACGCTGGTGGCGGCAATAATGGTGGCGGCACTATCAACAACAGTGGCAACAGTAAACCCGCTGATGACGGTACGGTAGTTGGTCGTGCATGGTCTTGGGTTGGTAATGCTGAGTATGTTTGGGGAGCTTGCAGTCCTGGCGCATTCGATTGCTCTGGTTTTGTAAGCTATTGCCTTACGGGCAGCTATTCTCGATTGGGAACTACGTACACCTTTATGGACTGGCCTCAGGTAAGCAATCCTCAGCCGGGTGACGTTTGTGTAAATTCTGGTCACTGTGGTATTTACATTGGTGGTGGCCAAATGATTCATGCAGCTACCGAGGGCGTTGGCGTTATTGTTGGCCCCGTCCAGGGCGGCATGATTTTTGTTCGTTACTAAAAGCAACGTTTAGTGAGCGGTCCTTCGGGGCCGCTTTTCTTTTTTTTCGTGCTAGGAATGTTGCTTGGGTATAGATGTTTCAATGTCTCCTATAATTTGTTTTTTTGTGCTAACATAGCACCCGCAAAAAAGCGTTTATGTATATGGAATACTTAACGGGATGTGGCTCAGCTTGGTAGAGCGCTGCGTTCGGGACGCAGAGGTCGCAGGTTCGAATCCTGTCATCCCGACCATGAACCACTGAGGGAGTATGACACTTAGTTTCCTACTTCTTTTTGCTAGAGTGTTACTACTCTCTATAAAACAAACGACGAGTTGTGTGTTGTGTGTCAGGGCAACTCGGAATAGCTGGAGGTGCAATAATGAAAATTGGACCATTAGGAATTACTGAGATTATTATCATTCTCGTTGTTGTTCTGATCATTTTTGGCCCCAAAAATCTTCCAAAGTTAGGTTCAGCAATTGGTAAAGCTGTCAAGAATTTGCGCGAAGGCTTAGGAAGTAAGAAGAAGATTAACGAAAAAGACGAAAACGGCAACAAGAAAGAAACAGCCGAAGCTGAGAAGGAAGAAAAAACCGAGGAAGCAGAAGTTGTTGAAGTTATAGATAAGCCTGAACCGGGTCGCAAGTCCAAGAGCGAAGGCTCGAAAGACGAATAAAGATATCTCTTTACAAAGAAGCGAGCGATAAGCCGCTTCTTTGTAAGTGGGTTGCGTTTTAGCTCAGAGGGTGCTTGAGTTTCTTTTGGCTACTACGTGATAGTAATGGCAAAACGAAGAAGAAGTCCTATGGAAGGCTTCGGAGGGAACAATGGATAAAGACTATATTCTTACTCAAGAAGGAAAAGAAAAGCTCGAAGAAGAGCTCCATTATCTTGAGACCGAAAAGCGTGCAGAAATTGGCGAGCGCATTCGTGTCGCGCGTGAATTTGGCGATATTTCTGAGAACTCAGAATACGACGACGCCAAAAATGAACAGGGCATGATGGAGGCTCGTATTGCTGAAATTACGCGTATCCTTGGAGAAGCAACAGTTGTCACTGCTCCAACGAGGTCTTCCAAAGTAAATATTGGTAGCCGCGTAACGGTTGAGATGGGTGGTAAAGAGCGTATTTTTACTATCGTTGGCGCCGCCGAAAGTAATTCCGCTGAGGGTAAGATTTCAAACGAGTCTCCCGTTGGTGCTGCTCTTCTTGGTCACAAGAAGGATGACACCGTTGAAACCGAAGGACCAACTGGACGCGCTATTGTTATGAAGATTCTCAAGATTGAGCATTAAATAACGTGTAGCCACACAATGGTATTTTTGTGATAAGCCTGCCGTATAGCGGGCTTATCTTGTAATAAGGAACAGGCGCAATAACTACAATAAGTGCTGCAAAAACCTAACAGGTATTTGTCTTGATAAGGCGATGAAAGGGAAGCGATGTCTGAAGACATTAAGAACAGTAACGAGGAACCAAAAGTTGGTGCGATCGCAGAAATTGAAGACGATCCGGTAGAGGTTCGTCGTGCTAAACGTGAGGCACTCATTGCTGAGGGCAAAAATCCCTATGGTCATGCTTTTGAGTATTCTCATCATGTAGCTGATCTTAATGAGAGGTATGCCAACCTAGGCGATGGAGAAAATACGGAAGATCGTGTGCAGATCGCGGGCCGCATTATGGCAAAGCGTGATCAGGGCAAAATCATCTTCATGGAGCTTAAGGACAGTACCGCTTCCCTTCAGCTTTTCTGTCGTATCAACGCATTGGGCGAAGAAGTGTTTGCCGAAATGAAGGATCTTGATGTCGGCGACTGGATTGGTGTTTCTGGCTTGATGATGCGTACGCGTCGCGGTCAGCTTTCGGTTGCAGTTGATACGTTTGAGCTTCTTTCTAAATCCTTGCGACCTTTACCAGAGAAGTTTCATGGTTTAGCTGATAAGGAGACTCGCTATCGTCAGCGCTATGTTGACCTCGTAATGAACGAAGATGTGCGCGATACCTTCGAAAAGCGTTTCAAGATTATCTCTGCTGTTCGTCGCTATATGGAAGACCAACAGTTCTACGAAGTTGAAACGCCTTTTTTGCATCCTATCCTTGGTGGCGCAAACGCGAAGCCCTTCGTAACGCACTTCAATGCGCTTGATCGCGACTACTTCTTACGCATTGCAACTGAGCTTCCTTTGAAGCGTTTGTTGGTTGGTGGCTTTGAGCGTGTGTTTGAAATAGGTCGTCAGTTCCGTAATGAAGGAATGGATCCTTACCATAATCCCGAATTCACCACTATGGAGGCGTATCAGGCATTCGCTGATCTTCGCGGCATGATGAAGCTGACCCAAGGTTTTGTTCAAGCTGCGGCAATGGCTGCTTGCGGCACGCTCCAGATAGAGTATCAGGGTAACCAGCTCGATCTGGGCGGAGAATGGCGCGTAGCTACCATGCTCGAATTAGCGAATGAATATGCAGGAGAAGAAGTAAGTTTCGACAGAACGCGTGAAGAACTGGTCTCCATTCTTGAGAAGAACGGCGGTCATGCAGATAATGCTTGGGGTAAGGGCAAACTTATTGCTGAGATTTTTGAGGCAGTAGCGGAAGAGAAGCTCATTCAGCCAACGTTTGTAACTGATCATCCATTGGAAATTTCTCCTCTGGCAAAGAAGAAGCCAGAGAATCCGTTGCTTACTGATCGATTTGAACTCTTTATTTGTGGACATGAATACGCCAACGCTTTTAGTGAGCTGAATGATCCTGTAGATCAGGCCGAACGATTCCGCGCTCAAGTTGAAGCTAAAGATATGGGTGATGATGAAGCGATGGGGTATGACGAAGACTATATTCGTGCCCTTGAATATGGTATGCCTCCCGCTGGTGGTGTAGGTATCGGCATCGATCGCCTTGTTATGCTTCTGACGGATTCAGCGACTATTCGTGATGTGCTGCTTTTCCCACATATGCGTGATGAGCGTTAAGCCTATCTTGTAGCTGTTGTTTTTCATACGGTTTTTGCTGGGAAAAGCAATATCGATCTTTCTTGAACGCCTGTATTGTTGGCAATACAGGCGTTTTATATTACAGAACTATGTCAAATTGGCACTCCATAAGTAGGAGTGCTAATATTACCCACAATAAACACGGGCTGGTGATACGCAGCAATGCTGACAACCTCTGTCGCTGCGCTTTTCGCAAGCAAGCCCATTAATTCGCTAGGGATTATCTTGGCAAGATTTTGAAAGGGAACTTCCTTTCAAGAAAAGAGGCACAATGTCTTTTGATAAGTTTACGGATAAAGCGCGAAAGGTTTTGGTGTTGGCGCAAGAAGAAGCGCGCATGCTTCATCAGCCCTACGTTGGCACCGAACACGTACTTTTAGCGCTTCTCAAAGAAGCAGACGGATTAGCAGCACAGGCGTTGGAGCGTTTAGGTGTTCATTATGAGGCGACGGTACAGGCAATCCGCCAAGTAGTTGCAATCGATGAAAGCGCGGATGTTTCAGGACATTTAAGCTTTACTCCTCGTGTTAAGCGCGTGTTGGAAAATTCGCTGCGTGAAGCTATGCAAATGGGGCAAAGCTACATTTCTACTGAGCATCTTTTGTTGGGTATTGTTCGTGAAAACGAGGGAACCGCTATTGAGGTGCTTGGTCGCTTAGGGGTAACAGGCGATAGTATTCGTGCTGCGCTTAATGATTTAGTGGGTCAGTCTGCTGTCTATGCGGGGCAAAATGGCTTCGATGCAGCACAAGGTTCATCCGATAGCATGCTCAAAGAGTTCGGTACCGATCTCACTAAAAAAGCAAGCGAAGGAAAGCTTGATCCAGTAATCGGTCGTGCAAGCGAAATTGAGCGCGTGATGCAAATCTTATCGCGTCGTCAAAAGAACAACCCGCTTCTTATTGGTGAACCTGGTGTTGGTAAAACGGCGGTTGTTGAAGGTTTGGCTCAGCTTATTGTGGCTGAACAAGTCCCTGATATTTTGCGCAATATTCGCTTGGTAACCTTAGATGTTTCTGCGCTGGTTGCAGGATCAAAGTATCGCGGTGAATTCGAAGAACGCTTAAAGAAATGCATTAAGGAAGTGGAGCAGGCAGGCAATATCATTCTGTTTGTTGATGAGCTCCATACTCTTATTGGCGCTGGTGCGGCCGAAGGCTCCATTGATGCAGCGGCTATCTTGAAACCACCTTTGTCTCGTGGTGAAATTCAGATAATTGGTGCTACAACGCTCGATGAATATCGCAAGCATATCGAAAAAGATTCTGCATTCGATCGCAGATTTCAAACGGTTGTTGTGAAGGAGCCGAACGAAGAACAGGCTGTTCGCATCATGGAAGGTTTGCGTGATCGCTACGAGGCTCACCACAAGGTACACTTCACGGATGATGCGCTTCGTGCAGCGGTTACGCTTTCTGATCGTTATATTCAAGATCGTTTCTTGCCTGATAAAGCAATTGACGTCCTTGATGAAGCGGGCGCTCGTATGCGCATTCGCAACATGATTTTGCCAGAAGAAATTCAGAAGATCGATGACGAACTTCGTCAGTTGCGTGGGCAAAAAGATGAGGCCATTGCCGATCAGGATTTTGAGCGTGCGGCCTCGGTGCGCGACAAGGAAACGCGCCTTCAAAACGAGCGTACCGACGCGCTCAAGGCTTGGGAAGAAAAAAACGACAAGAAAATCAACGAGGTTTCCGTTGAAGATATTGCCGATGTGATTTCAATGTCTACGGGCGTGCCTGTTTCTAACCTTACGGAAGCTGAAACCGAAAAGCTTCTGCGTATGGAAGGCGTGTTGCACGAGCGCGTTATTGGCCAAGATGAGGCCGTTACGGCGCTTTCGAAAGCAATCCGGCGTAGTCGTTCAGGTCTAAAAGACCCCAAACGCCCTGCTGGTTCGTTTATTTTCCTAGGCCCCTCTGGCGTAGGTAAAACGGAGCTTTCCAAGGCATTGGCGGAGTTCTTGTTTAATTCAGAAAGCGCCCTGCTTTCCTTTGATATGTCTGAATACATGGAGAAGCATTCGGTTTCCCGTTTGGTTGGTTCGCCTCCAGGATATGTTGGTTACGACGAGGGCGGTCAGCTCACCACGGCAGTTCGTCAGCGTCCTTATTCTGTTGTGCTGTTTGATGAGATTGAAAAAGCGCACCCTGATGTGTTCAACATCTTGCTTCAAATTTTGGAGGAAGGTCGCTTGACTGACTCGCAGGGTCGTATGGTTGACTTCCGTAATACGGTTATTATCATGACGTCGAATGTTGGTGCTCGCGAAATTACCAAGAGTGCGCCTCTTGGGTTTACAGGTGGAGCTCACGGCGGTATGGATGATAAGGAAATCAAGACGCGTGTCATGAGCGAAGTTAAGAAGCTCTTCCGTCCTGAGTTCTTGAACCGTGTTGACGAGATTATCGTATTTAAGTCTCTCACTGAAGATGAAATCATCGAGATTGTTGACCTTATGGTTGCCGATTTGCGTGAACGTTTGATCGAACAGAATATGACCATCAACTTAACCGATGCGGCTAAGCGCTATATTGCCAAAGAAGGGACCGATCTCTCCTTCGGAGCCCGTCCGTTACGTCGAGCAATCCAGCGGCTTTTGGAAGATCCAATTGCCGAACAAATGCTTGAGGGCAAATGGACGAGCGGTTCTGTTATTGACGTCGATCTTGAGGATGAGTCTCTTGCGTTTAAGCCAGGAACGGGTTCTATCCCAGCACCGCGCAAGCGTGATACCATAGCTAAGGAAGCTGAACTGCTCCTGAGTGGATATGATCTTGGTCGGGCGGGGTTGTCACCTCGTTCGGGCGGAGCGTCCGGAGGGCAGGCTGCTGACTAACGCTCCAACCGAAAGGCTCTCATGAAAGATCGCATGATTGATCCAATATATGCCCCTTCTGCTCTCAAAGACGCAATTGAGGCACTGGGTGAAACTGAATTTGATGCCCTGCAGGTGGAAACTCCCCTGCAGGGTGTTGTTGATAAAAACCCTCAAACTGCCGTAATCATTTTGGCTGGCGGAAGCGGAGAGCGCTTTGGCCAAGAGGGTGGAAAGCAGCTTGTTGAAATTGAAGGTAAGCCTATTCTTACCCGCTCCATCGAGGCTTTTGATGCAGCGGGTGATGTTGGTCTTATCGTTATTGTGTGTCCAGAAGAACGCATGGAGGAATATCAAAAGAGAGCTATTAAGCCGTATCCGTTTGTTACACCTATCGTTATGGCGCCGTCGGGTTCTATTCGTCAGGAGTCTGCTTTTTCAGGTTTGGAACTAGTTCCCGATACGTTTGAGTATGTAATGCTTCATGATGGTGCTCGTCCCTTGGTTTCAAAGGAGCTGGTTGAGCACACCATTAATACGCTTAAAGGGAACATTGACTGCGATGGTGCAGTGGTTGGACATCCCTCTATCGATACACTCAAAATTGTCGAAAACGGTGTAATCGTTGGAACACCTGATCGTTCGGTATTTTGGAACGCTCAAACGCCGCAGATTTTCCGTGCAGGAATATATCGTCGTGCTCATGCATCAGCGTTATCGGATGGCTTTGTGGGCACCGATGATTCTTCGCTTATCGAACGTTTAGGTGGTCGTGTTTTGGTGGTTGAAGGGAAGCGTGACAACATCAAGCTTACCGTTCCTGAGGACTATCTGTTGGTTTCTGCTGCCGTTCGTTCGGTTCTTAAAAAGCGTGGCAACAACCAAAAAGACAAACAGCAAGAAATACAGCAGTAGGAAATACTCATGGAATTAGAAAATCCACAAGCAAACACACAAGAAGACGCACAAATAAACGAGCAAGAACAGGCGCAGCAAAACAAGCCAAACAGCCAAGTTCTTTCTCAGTCAGTTACGCGCACGCCAGCGTTTGCTATGCGTATTGGGCTAGGGTATGACGTGCATGCATTTGCGCCTTATCGAAAATTAATTTTGGGTGGTGTGGATATTCCGCATCACCACGGGCTTGATGGCCACTCCGATGCGGATGTTCTTGCGCATGCGGTAGCTGATGCGCTCCTTGGTGCTATTCGCGGGGGTGATATTGGAAAACTTTTTCCCGATACCGACCCAGCCTATAAAGGTGCTGATTCTCTTAAGCTATTAGGAGCGGTGGCCAATCTCGTTCGCGAGCAGGGTTACGATATCGTTGATATTGATTGCGTCATTGCGGCGCAGGCTCCAAAGCTTTCACCTTACCGCGAAGGTATGCGTGAAAATTTGGCAAGGGCATGTGGCATTCCTGTTGATTCCATCGGAGTAAAAGCAACCACAACCGAACATCTTGGTTTCGAGGGCAGAGAAGAGGGTATTTCTGCTCAAGCGGTAGCTCTTGTTTGTCATCGTCCTGAATAAAACAGCAATAAAAATAGGGCATAATGATTAAATCTGGGGATTTCTGCGCTGAAGGTTACGCAGACAATTTGAAGACTTCCCGGGAGTATTGAGAAACAATTTAGCTCGGAGAATAATTAAAGATTCTTACGGGTATGTGTTGAGTTCATTTAAGAGGTTAGTAGGGCATACATGATCAAAATTTATGACACCAAAGCGCGTGAAAAGCGTGAGTTTGTACCCGTAAATCCTGGCAAAGTAGGCATGTATGTTTGCGGCCCCACTGTTTACAATTACATCCACATTGGTAATGCTCGAACCTTTATTTCTTTTGATACTATCCGTCGCTATCTTATGTGGCGTGGTTTTGAAGTGACGTTTGTTCAAAACGTTACCGACGTTGATGACAAAATTATCACAAAGGCAAAAGAAGAAGGCCGCAGCGCCAAAGAGGTTTCAGAGGAATACACTGCTGCCTTTATTGAAGACATGCATGCGGCAGGCGTTTTAGATCCTGATATTCGCCCTAAGGCAACAGGCGAAATTGATACGATGATTGCCTTGATTGAAAAACTTATCGAAAAAGATCACGCCTATGTTGTTGATGGCGATGTGTATTTTTCAGTGCGTTCTTATGACGCTTATGGTGAACTTTCTCACCGTAATATTGATGAGATGGAATCAGGCCATCGCGCATTACGCTCCGACGGTCAAGGTCTGGAAGATCGCAAACATGATCCACTTGATTTTGCGCTTTGGAAGGCGGCAAAACCAGGAGAGCCGAGTTGGACTTCTCCATGGGGCGAAGGTCGTCCTGGTTGGCATATTGAGTGCTCCGCTATGTCGGAAAAGTATTTGCATCTTCCTTTTGATATTCATGGCGGAGGTGCTGATTTGGCATTTCCTCATCACGAAAACGAACGTGCGCAGTCGGAAGCGGCGTGTGATTGCACCTTTGCAAACTACTGGATGCATGGCGGAATGCTGCAGATCAACTCTGAGAAAATGTCAAAGTCTTTAGGTAATTTCTTACTTTTGCGTGACATTCTGAAAGAAACTGAGCCTGCGGTGCTTCGTATGCTTATGCTGCAAACGCATTATCGCAGTCCGCTCGATTTTTCCAACGAGCGGTTAAGTGAAGCTCAGTCTGCTTTGGGCCGTATCCAGAACTTTTTACAGAATGCAGAATGGCTTTGCGAGACTGCAAGCAAAGTTGCTTCTGGTGAGTCGTTCAACACCGAGGCCTTTAATGCCGCACAAGCTACTATGCAAAATGATTTCGTCGAGGCCATGGACGATGACTTCAATACGGCGGGTGCTTTGGGGGCAATTTTTAGCTTCGTGAGTGAAGCTAACACGTTGCTTTCTGAAGTTGTCTTAACAACTGCCGATGCTGCATCGCTCGACTCTGCTCGCCAAAAGGTAGTAGAGCTCATGGGCGTTTTAGGCATAGCGCTTACGAGTGAAGAGCAACAGGAAGAGGGTTCCGAAGAGCTTCTTTCTTTCGCAATGGAAGCTGCGGGATATACGGGATCAAACAGTGAAGAAGCTATTCGTGCGCTTTTGGATTGCCGCGCAGCTGCTCGCAAAGAAAAGAACTTTGCCCTTGCCGACAAGGTTAGAGATGGGCTTGCCGAATTAGGGTATGTAATTGAAGACACCCCACAGGGAGCTCGTGTTCGTCGAAAGTAGTTTTATCTGTCGTGAATAAAAACTCCAACATTGCGCAAAAAATCTTAGTGCGAATACTGAGAAAAGGTGATGCATCGTGAACAATGTGATGCGCGCCTTTAAGCGTGATGTTAAACGACTGTTTAAGGCGCCAGCAGCTTTGGTTGTTGTGCTTGTGCTGATTATCCTGCCTTCGCTTTACACCTGGTTTAATGTTGCGGGATTTTGGAATCCGTATGAAAATACGGGCAATCTACGTGTGTGCGTGGTCAACGAAGATAAAGGGGCTTCGACCGACCTTACGGGTGAGCTTGATTTAGGCAGTCAGATAGTTGGTCAGCTTGAAGAAAATGATCAACTGGGTTGGGTGTTTACTGATCGATCCACCGCTATGGAAGAGGTTCGCTCAGGTAAATCATACGCGGCTTTTATCATTCCTTCAGACTTCAGTGAAGATATCACCACGCTTTTAACGGGCGATTTTGTAGCTCCGCAACTTAAATATTACGTAAACGAAAAAGCGGGAGCTGTTTCACCAAAGATTACTGATACAGGCGCCAATACCCTTGAGGAAACTATCAACTCAACGTTTGTGTCTACAGTTAGTTCCGTTGTGGCAGAGTCGGTAGACGAAAGTATCGCTGAAGCAAAGGATCATATTTCCACTTCGCAAACGAGCGTTTCTCAGCAGCTTGGTGTTGCTAGTGCTTCGCTCGGAGAAGCTCGTACGACCATTTCTGATTTTAAAGCGGCAACATCCGATGCTACGCAAAAGGCGAGCGATTCCAAGGCTTCCCTTGGAGAAGTAAGAGATCAAATCAATAATTTGAGCAAACAGATGGAAAACGTCTCATTTCTCTTGTCTTCCGTGCAAAAGAAAATGGGTCCGTTTATCACTTCGTTGAATTCTTCGCTCGATACCGCTTCGAGACTCATTTCGAATGCATCAGCCAAAACAAATACTGCCATTGGTGGTACGGCTGCCTCGATAGCGGGAGCGGAAGGCAACGTTGATGCGGCGGTTAAGCAGGGCAATGAGGTTATTAATCAGAACAACAAGATGATCGAGGCCCTTGAAAAGATCGATATTGATAAATTGCCCGAAGATCAGCAAAACGTTGTTAAGAGCACACTTGAGGTATTAAAAGCGCAGAATACTTCGCTTGCGACGAGCATTGGAAGTCTCGGTACGCTCTATCCTGAACTAAAGCAGTCGTCTGAAGATATCGCCGCTGCATCAGAGAAGGTAGATACCGCTACGCAGGATGCTCTCAAAAACTCTGATGAGTATCGCAAGAGCTTTACTACCAATACGTATCCTGTCATCAATGAGGGAATGATTAAGCTGAGTGCTGCGACAAGCGAGCTCTCGGCAGCCATTTCAAACCAACAGCTTTTAGTTGATCAAACTTCCACCGTGCTCGATCAGCTTATTTCGGCATTGGGAACTACTTCAACGGCGCTTGGTCAAACGGATGATTTGCTGGCAAGTTTTCAGTCGAGCATTTCTGTCATGCAAACTGATGTTGAAGCACTTACTACTTCAACCGCCCTATCTTCAATCATGGGCGATAATGGTGTCGATCCTGAGAAAATCGCCGACTTCATGCTTTCCCCTACGCAGCTTAAAACAGAATCGCTCTATTCGGTTAATGCATACGGTTCTGCCATGGCGCCATTGTTTATGAATATGACATTGTGGATTGGTGCTTTTATGCTCTTGGTTATTTTGCGCCAGGAGATTGACGATGAGGGCATCACAAACTTTACTACGCGTCAGCGCTATCTTGCTAAATGGCTCTTTTTTGCTCCTCTTGCTGCGGCGCAGGCTGTTGTTTGTTGTGCGGGTAATTTATTCTTGGGAGTGCAAGCGGTAAGCGTTCCTCTCTTTTTCCTTACGGCGGTGCTTGCCTCGCTCACGTATCTGAGCATTCAATATGCACTCGCTATTACTCTTCAGCATATCGGAAAAGCTCTTTGTGTCATTTTAATTTTTGTTCAAATTCCTGGGGCTACAGGTTTGTATCCTATTGAAATGACACCAGACTTTTTTCAGGCGATTTATCCGCTGTTCCCTTTTACCTATGGTATCAATGCGTTACGTGAGACCATTGCTGGCTTCTATGGTGCGCAATGGGCATTCTGTGTGGGAATTATGCTGCTCTTTATGGGGATATTCTTTGTTGGTGCTTTGTTGGCACGCCCATCGTTTGTCAATCTTAATCGAATGTTTTCGAAGCAGATCAAAGAGGCTGACCTTTTCAATGGCGAAGATGTACCCATTCCTGCACGTAGGTACCGTACGCGTGAGTTGTTTAGTCGTATTTCCGACGAGGATGAATATCGCGAGCGCATTGCCAAAAGAGTTCAGGAATACCTGGATTTGTATCCACGGTTGCGCAAGGGTGCGGTAATTGTAGGTATCGTTGTTCCTATTGTGGTAACGCTGTTTATGTCGCTTTTTGGCGCGGAGAAAGTTGCTCTTTTAACCTACTGGCTTATTTGGTTGGTATGCCTAATCGTATTTTTGCTCATTGTTGAATTTACGCGCGATAGGCTTGAACACGAAAGCTCCTTGGTGCTTCTCTCTAACGAAGAAGTAGACCAGCTGTTTAAAGACAGAAAGGGTTTCCAAGAAACTTCTTCGCTCGGCAAGAAGGAGGATACCGATGCATAATATTTGGTGCCTCTTTATGGGCGATTTAAAGCGCTTGCGTTCAAATGTAGTGGCTATGGTTATTGCGCTTGGTCTTGTGTTGCTCCCTTCTCTATTTAGTTGGTATAACGTCTTGGCATGTTGGGACGTGTTTGACAATACGGGCAATATTAAAGTTGCGGTTGCTAATACTGACGAAGGATACCAAAGCGATTTAGTTCCTTTAAAAGCTCATCTAGGCGAAGAAGTTGTTTCTTCTCTTCGAGAAAATGACCAGATGAACTGGGTTTTTACTACTGAAGAAGATGCTATAGATGGCGCACGTTCGGGCAAATATTACGCCGCGGTGGTTATTCCACCGAGCTTTAGCAAAGATATGATGACGTTCTATTCTGACAACGTAGAGCATGCTCAGTTGATTTATTACAACAACGAAAAGAAAAATGTTGTGGCGCCGAAGCTCACTGATCAGGGCGCCGATAAGGTTGCCAATCAGGTAAATAAGGCGTTTATGGAAACCCTTTCAGACGTCGCGCTTTCGGTAGCTTCTTCTCTCTCTAAATATGCAGATAGCTCTGATGTTAATGGCTCTATTGGGGAACTTGCGGGGCACGTTACCACCATGAGCGATCAGATGCGCCAGGCTTCAAGGATGCTTTCTACGTATGCCACGCTTTTAGATGCTTCGCAGTCTTTAATTGATGGGTCTTCTAATTTGCTTGCTTCTGCTAAAACTTCCGCTTCATCGGTGGCAGAATCGGCCAGTAAGAGCAAAGATGCAATATCTTCAATGTTTTCAGCCCTGAATGCTTCATCTGAAGAACTTGGCACAGCGCTTGAAAAGAGCGCCCAAGGTTATGAGGGCGTAGATGCGGCGATTGAAGAAGTATTCAATTCAACGAAAAATCTTTCTACCGATTCAGCCGCACAGCTAAGGGCACAGGCGAGTGCGGTTGGAGAAGAAATAGCAGCAACAGAAAACCTTATTACGGCGCTTGAGGGGCTCAAGAATGTTGACTCGCAATATCAGCCCGTAGTTGATGAATTAATAGCGCGTTTGAATTCATCAGTTTCGCTGCAGAAGAGTTTGCAGGAATCTTTGAACAATGCCGCCCAAAAAATTGAGGACGGAACAGCGAATGCAACAAAAGACTACGACGAAATAAAAGCTCTTTCCAAAGAAGCAAACGAGAGCCTGAAACAGCTCGCTTCCGATTACAACACTGAAATAAAACCTACGCTCGATGAGCTAACAAGCGAAGTTTCTTCGATGTCTGAATCGCTTTTGGCAACGGCTCAAAAAATCAGTGCGGTGGGCGATTCTATGAGTGGTGCATCTGACTCTATTGTTTCGAACATGCAAACTACAAAGAATCGCCTGAATACCACGGCGGCTGATCTCAATATGGCAGCTGACAAACTCACAACGCTTAGCAAGTCTATAACGGATGCCCTTAATTCAGGGGATATGGACACGCTGCGTCAGGTGCTAAATTCCGATCCCGAATCGCTAGCGTCAGCTCTCGCTGCACCTGTTCAGCTTGATAGGCAAGCAGTGTTTCCAGCCGATAATTTTGGCTCTCAAATGGCTCCTCTCTATACTACTATTGGTGTATGGATTGGCTCTCTTCTGATGTTGGTGGCTATTAAGGTTACTGTTTCACGCAAAGCGCGAGAAGATCTTACCAATCCAAAACTTCATCAGCTGTTTCTGGGACGCTTTGGCATATTTGCGTTCCTGTCTTTCTTGCAAACCACGGTGCTTGCGGTAGGCAACATGCTTTTCCTAGGCGTACAAACCAACGAGCCATTTCTCTATCTCTTGTGCTTCTGGCTGGCGGGGTTTGTGTTCACATTCATTATCTATACCTTGGTTGTTTCTTTTGCCAATCTTGGCAAGGCTATTGCGGTGTTTTTACTCATTATTCAAATCACCAGTGGCGGCGGCAGTTTCCCGCTGCCAATTCTGCCTGATTTCTTCCAGTGGCTTAGCCCCTTCTTGCCGGCAACGCATGTCATTAACGCAATGCGTGCCGCCATGATGGGCGTGTATCAGGCTGATTTTTGGATTGAAATTGGATACTTGCTTTTGTTCCTGATTCCTTTTGCCTTGCTTGGTTTAGCTTTGCGAAAGCCCCTGATGAAGTTTCTTCATTGGTATATCGACAAGGTGGAGGAATCAAAGCTCGTTGTGTAGTGATGCGACAATGCAGCTGTTTTTGGTAACTGCTTGATTCAGTAGTCGAATATCTTGTTTAGATGGTTTCAGAGTTGTGCGTCAATAAGGTGAGTTCGATTTCGATTAAGTTGTTCGGAAATTCCGGACAACTGTCACAGATGGAGCAGCTTGCGATGTGGCTTATTGTTGGCTCAAAGTTGTCATCGAACGAAACTCTTAGCCGCCAATAACTTCGATAATCGTCTTGATTAAGAAAATCGAGAGCACCACCAGCATAATGGGCTTAACAATGCGGGTGCCCTTGTTGGTGAAAAGCTTTACCCCTACCCAAGCGCCTGCCATATTGAACAGTCCCGCAACAATACCAAGAAGCAACCATACTTGCCCGTTTAACAGGAAAACCGCCAACGCGGAAAGATTGGTGGAGAGGTTAACTGCTTTGGTGGTTCCAGCGGCATCATGCAAATGCAGGTGCGCAATACCCGAAAAGGCAAGCATTAAAAACGTTCCTGTGCCGGGACCATAAAAACCATCATATACACCCATTGCCAAAGCAATTGCTGCACATAAAGCAATGTTTTTGATGCTGGCAGGAGATTGGGTGGTAATTTTCATCGAATGACTGCGAATAAGATAGAGTGCCGTCAATGGAATAACAATCATCATCACAATGCGCAGAACATCGTCGCTAATCAGCAGCGCTATATTTGCCCCAATGGCAGCTCCGGCAATAGCGGTAATTGCACAGGGAACAGCCCGTCGAGCTTTGATGAAGCCTTGTTTGGCAAAACGATACGTTGCCAAGGTTGTTCCCATGCTAGAAGCAAGCTTGTTAGTCCCAAGGGCGGTATGGACAGGAATGCCCGTCATGAAAAAAGCGGGAAGGGAAATAAGCCCTCCTCCTCCCGCAATGGCATCAATCGCACCTGCAAGAAAAGCGAATGGACACACAATTAAAAACGGGACAATGATGTCTAAAGGTATGCTTTCAAGCATGGGTTTCTTTCTTTTTTTGGTGGCAGTAATTAAGCCTTCGGCTTGCCGTTACGACAATACCAAAGGCTTAATAGTTCTACATTACGGTGACGGCAAAAGGAAACATTAAGCTTTCTTTTGCCTTGGGCTTTAAGCGTTCTAGGAAAGAAGCGCTGCAACTTTGCCCAACAGAGGCTCAAAGCTTACGCCACGGCTCATGAAGTTTGGCTGTTCGAGGGTTACGATCATAGCGTCATGAACAAATTTTCCTGCGAAATCAACACTTGTAACCACGTCTTTTCCAGCCATGATGGCAGCAGTTAAGCAGGAGCAGAACAGGTCTCCTGTTCCGTGGAGCATAAAGGGCAACTTTTCTTCAATGAGCTCTGTCAAGGGAGTGTTGCGGCCAGCAACATAATTGCGAATGTAGCCATCTTCGCGGTCAACACCCTTGATAACGACATTTTTTGCACCGCGATTACGCAACATGTTAATTATGCTCTCAACTTCTTCATTGCTGATGTTTTGGCCAGGATAATCAATACCCAAAATAAGAGATGCTTCCGTTAGGTTTGGCGTAAGAATGTCAGCACCATCAGCAAGATTTGCCATAGAATCACAAAGCTCTTTGGTGTAAGTAGGATACATCTTTCCGTTGTCACCCATAACGGGGTCAACAATGCGCAGAGCATTAGGATGTGTGTGGTATAGGCGCTGAATGCTCTCTACCTGCTCGGGTGCACCGAGAAATCCCGAATAAACAGCATCAAGCTCAATATCAACTTTTTCCCACGCATCAAGGTAAGCGGGTAACATCTCTGTAGTGTCATGCATTGACCAGAAAGGAAATGCGGTGTGGGAAGAAAAAAGACCCGTTGGAACAGGACAAACATCGCAGCCGCCAGCTGAAATGACAGGAATCGCAACACCGAGTGAGCATTTTCCGTATCCACATAAATCGTGTACAGCGCCAATGCGCGGAATGTAGTCGGGGCGTTCGTTGCGATCAAATAAAGGCTGGCTGTTCAGGCTCATAGGTTCTTCTTTCTTGTGAGTTTGCAGATACTAATAAGAGTATTCCGCCTGCTGGTTAAATCAAGTGGATTTTTCACAAGAGCGGAAAAGGTACGTAGTTGAAATGGTCAGGTTCGCAGAGATGCCAAGAACCCTTAAAACTTAAAGGAGCTTCAGTGCTACTCTTCCGAGTCGTCCTCATCGTCAAAGCGCTGTTCATCAGTCTTTTCTCCACGATCTTTAAAGGTTTTCTTGGTTTTGCGCTCACTTACGAAAGCGAAAATGATACTGAAAACAAAACCGCAACCAATAAGGCAAGCGATTCCCTCGTACGTTTCAAAAAGAAAGTGGTATATCTCGTTGAAATCCATGCGTTCCTTTCACGGATTTGTTGTTGGTTCGATGCGGCAAAACTCCGCGTGTCAATCATTGTAGAGTATACTAACGCTATCAATTCAAGGATGGAAATAATCCAATCAACACGTTGAAAGGTAAGCCATGTTAGACATTCGGTTCGTTCGCGAAAATCTCGATCAAGTTGCCACCGCGATGCGCAACCGAAATTACTCATGGGATAGTGATCGCTTCGTACAGCTTGATGAAGAGCGTCGTCGCGTTATCACAGAAGAAGAAGCTCTTTTAAGCGAGCGCAATACGCTTTCTAAAACTATCGGAAAGCTCATGGGCGAAGGCAAAAAAGAAGAAGCGGAAGCCGCTAAGGCTCAGGTGGCACACCTTAAAGAGCGCATTGGTGTTTTGAGTGCCGAGCGCGTTAAGGTTGACGATGAACTTCATTCTATTTTGATGTCTACTCCTAATATGCCTGCCGATTCAACCCCTGTTGGCGAAAGCGAAGACGACAATCCAGAGGTTCGTCGTTGGGGCACCCCTCGTGAATTCGATTTCGATTTCAAGCCTCACTGGGATTTAGGAACCGATTTAGGCATTATCGATTTTGAGCGTGCTGTTAAGCTTGCTCAGAGCCGTTTTGTTTTGTTGGCGGGTGCAGGTGCCCGTCTTGAACGTGCAATTATCAACTTTATGGCTGACACGCATGTAAAGCGTGGTTATAAAGAATGGTGGTGCCCTGCAATCGCAAACTCTAAAACTCTTACGGGTACTGGCCAGCTTCCTAAATTTGAAGAAGATCTTTTCAAAACCACAACAAATGATCTGTATCTTATTCCAACGGCAGAGGTTCAGCTCACCAATATCCATTCGGGCGAGGTTTTAGATGTTGCAGAGCTTCCTTTGAAATATTGCGCATACACTCCATGTTTCCGCGAAGAAGCAGGTAGTGCTGGACGTGATACGCGAGGCCTTATTCGTGTTCATCAGTTTGACAAGGTTGAAATGGTTAAATACGCTAAGCCTGAAGAAAGCTATAACGATCTTGAGGCTATGGTTGAAGATGCTGAAAACATTCTTCAACTTCTTGGTTTGCCATATCGTGTCATTTCCTTGTGCACGGGCGACATTGGATTCTCTGCTGCTAAAACGTATGACTTGGAAGTTTGGTTGCCTTCCTATAATGCATACAAAGAAATTTCTTCTTGCTCTAACTGCGTAGACTTCCAGGCACGTCGCGCAAATATCAAATATCGCGACCCTGAAAACTTCAAAGGCTCTCGTTTTGTTCACACACTTAATGGCTCTGGTTTGGCGGTAGGGCGCACCATGGCAGCAATCATGGAGAACTACCAACAGGCAGATGGCTCCATCAAGGTTCCTGATGTTTTGATTCCTTATATGGGCGGCATTGAAGTTATCGAGCCAATTGCTTAAATTGCCTGCTTGCGCATAGGCTAAGAGAACGAGGTCGGGTGTTTTGGTGGTAGACCAAAATCGCGAACAATCACATTCTTTACGAGAAAAATCTGGGGCGTCTCAAGCGCCCCATCTTTCTGTGTCGCGAAAGTCGGTAAAAGCTTCTAATTCCGCACAAACCAAGTCTGGACCAACCAAGCGTCCGTCGGTAAAAAAACGTACTGGTCATGTTGGTCGGAATGTTCGGAATGGCCGCGACGCTCGGATAGCTCATAATACACAGAAGGGTGATTCCGCTGACTTTGGTGCGAGCGGGGCTTCTCAAATAGATTTTTCTCGCAGTCAAAAACAGGGAGAAGGGTTTTTTGAAGGTCAGCAGCCTTCTATTCGAGCAGGTGCTTTTGAGCCGAAGAAAACCTCCTTTCAATCAGAAGCCCAAACATCAGAGCGGTTGAGCAAGCCCTCTTTTCAGTCCTCTTCTGATCGTTCTTTTCGCACGAAGAGAAGGAGATCAAAAAAGCTTTCGCTGAGTGAGCGATTTAAGGCTTCTTCTACACGTTCAAAAGTGCTCATTATTGTGTTTACTGTTTTGTTTGTAGCTCTTTTGGTGGCAACAGGATTGTTGTGTTGGAACCAGTGGTTCCGTTTTGACGACAATAAAGACTTTCAGGGAACGTGGCAAGTTGAAGGAACAACGGCCTCGTTTGTTATTACCGATTCCGAAATACAGCTCACAAGTGATGTGGCCTATTCTTATGAGCTCGATACCTTCAATAAAACTATTTCGTTTAACTTTGGGAACTTAACAGGCGGTGGTACGTATGCTTTTTCGCCTGATCGCACCGTACTTATTATTACGGAGTCTGGCTCAGAAGAAGGGGGTTCAAGTATTCCTTCGAAATTGCTAAAACTTACCAATGCTGATGGTTCGGCCGTGGTGCATGAAGACAAAACCGCAGGCCAAGGCTAGGTTTTAGATTCGAATGGAAGCTACACCTCTGTTATACGAAAAGGTACTGGTGCGCGCAGGTAGGGTGGAGCTTTTGGTGCGCGTTGCTCATGAGCGCTTTCGAATGACTAATCCTTCACTTATAGCTACTTGCTTGAAAGAGTTCCCGCTTCTTCCTTTTCATACGTGCCATAACAAAAAAGGAACAACCTTTGCTGCGGTGATGAATCGTACTTCTGTGCCTCATTTGCTCGAGCATCTCATTGTGTATTTGCAAGTGCAGGCTATAGATGCGCTTGCTTGGCAAAACGAGCAAAAGGGAAACATCCACAAGGGGACAGACGCGGATATCATAATTACGGGAACAACTCAATGGTGTCGAGAGGATGAACTTTTGGCTCAGGTGAATGTGTCTTTTACTGATGATCTTATTGCGCTTGCGGCATGCAATAAGGCACTCGAGTATCTCAACAGAGTGCTTTTGCTTTCAGAGCCAAACGAACACATTCAATTAAACTAGTCTTTTCGTTTTGCCTGATATCCGATGGCGCCTCGGTGCTTTTCGTTCCTTTCTTTGTTTTCGTGTTAGTTTCTATATCTGTTTGAAAAGTGAGTCAAGTTCCAAAAAAGTCCTGTTTCATAGACGGATGATTATTGGACAAGAGGAGAACAATTGATGAAATAGGGCGACAAGCTCAATTCCCCTGATCATTATATATGCCTATAACGTGCGCAGTGCATGCTCCTTTGGTTTCGACTTAGCAACATTCTTGGCTCCTCACGTGTTTATAGGGAAAACAGATGGATATAATAGGATCCATCAATCATTTTGTTTGTGACAGTACTGTTCCTAATTTCTAGGGGGTTGTTATGGGTAAATTCGCAACGTTTGTAATTGGCGGTTTGGTTGGGGCTACGGCAGCTTTGATGCTTTCTCCTCGTACCGGTGTAGAAAACCGTAAGGTAGTAGTTGATAAATTCAATGAGTCTTGCCCTATTGCCGGTGACGTACAAGGAAAAGCAGGCATGCTTGTTGATAGCGTTGCTGCAACCTCAACAAAAGTTATCAATACCGTTGTTGATAAAGGCCAGGATCTCTACAACAACGCAACTCGTTCTCAAGCAGTTACGGTTGCTTCCCCTGAAGTTTTTGCAGAAAAAAACGATGAACTTCGCCAGAAGATTGATGCCGCTCGTGAGCGTATTGCAACTCAGGTAGCAAAGAACGCCGAAGCAGTTCATGATGCTGCTGTTGATAAAGCTCCTGTTGTTGTTGATGCTGCTACGTCTGCGACAGACGCAGCGAAAGAGGCCGTTGCTGGTGCTGCTGACGCCATTAAGAATGCAGCAGATGCCGCAAAAGGTGCAGTAGGTAACGCTGCGGCATCAATTACCAATAAATAGTATGTTTATTTGGTAACCTGATCGCTGTTCGGGTTATAAAATATCCTGTTCAAATGTTTGTTTTTGGTTAAGGAAACGCTAAAAGGGTGTGTCGGTTAGGCACACCCTTTTTATAGGATACAGAAACCTTTAAGAAGGGTTGTTAATGGCATGCTACTCAACGCGCGATTTAACTGGTTCACCAGTTTATGAGCGTACTCCAAAAAAAGAGCACCGAATTGGTAAAGTTCATTCGGCAATATTTCACCCTAACGAGCGAAAAGTGATCGGGTTTACCATCAAGCGCCCCGATGTGGCGCTCATGTTTCACCGCAGTGAAAAGGCTATGCCGGTTGATGCTTTTGAAGTTCAGGGGAAAAATCTCGTTGTTGATGAGAAAAATCTTATGTCGGGCAAAGCTTTGGCAAAACGCTTCAACGTGAGCTGGGACGAATGCTTAATGTGGCAGGGGATGCCTCTGTTAACTGAAGAAGGCGAGCGTTGTGGCTATGTGGGAGAGGTTATTTTCTCAACAGAGGATGGTTCGGTTAAAACGCTGTCTATTGATAAGGGCGGCACACATAATGTCCTTATAGGGCGCACTTCAATTTCTGCCGATGAGGTTAAAGGTTTTAAATTGGGTGTTGGTGAAAAACTCAATTCAGTGAGCGAAGATGATTTTCTTCAAGGGGCAATAATCGTAAGCAACGAAGCTCTTTTGGCGGAAGCCGAAGGTGGTTTAGCTGAAAAGGCAGGAAGCGCTTCGGCGAAAGTAGCTAACACAGTTAATAAGAAGGTTGAAAAGGCCAAGCCTGCGGTGAATGAAGCAACTCAAAAAGCAGGCGAGGCAGTGAACAAGGGAGCTTATGCCCTAGGAGAGCGGCTCGCTCAAACAAAGGGCATGTTTTCTAGTTTTAAGGAAGAGTACAACAAGGCTCGCAAGGGTAGTGACGAGGAGTAAAGCTCAATGGAGCAGGAAAAAGAGATTACTCTTTTTGGAAAGAAGATAAAGCAAAGTGATCTAATTAAGCTTGTTGGCTTGGTTGTGTTCATTGTTTTAATTACGGCAATTGTCGTGGCGATTTGGCCTACGCTTTCGATTGTCTTTGAGCCTGGGGGCGTAGAAACGCTCATCGAACTCATTACCAGTCAAGGTCCTCTCGGCGTTTTAATTTTGCTCGGTATGCAACTCCTCCAGATTATTGTTGCCTTCATTCCTGGTGAAGTTGTCCAGATCGCCGCGGGAATGATGTACGGACCCTTGTGGGGAAGCGTAGTAATTCTTGTTGGTTGTGTTCTTTCTTCGATGGTAGTGTATGAGCTTGTGCACAAGCTGGGAGCTCCGTTCGTTCGGTCGATGGTGGGTGAAAAACAACTTCTTAAGTTTCGCCAATTTGAACTTTCGGGGAAGTTTGGTGTGACGGTTTTTATCCTGTTTCTGATTCCAGGGTTTCCTAAGGATGTTTTGACCTATATCGTTCCGTTGAGCGATATGAATCTCCGAACGTTTCTCCTTCTTTCAACGATTGGCAGAACCCCTGGTGTCATTATTTCAACGTATGCTGCCGCAGGTTTAGCAGATGGCAACATAGTAACAAGCGTCATAATCTTCGTAGTTGCTGCCCTCATTGCGATTATTGTATTGCTGTTAAGAAATCGCATTATTGATGCAATTAGCAGGCATAGTAAGTAAGGGGGGACTCTGATGGGTGAAGATAATAAAGAGACTAACCAATCAAACCAAACGGGAGATTTCAAGCAGGCAGCTCGTGATGAGGCTCTTTCTGCAGCGGAAAAAGGGTTAGAAGCTGCGCGTGAGGCACTTGCAGCAGCAGAGAAAAAACTTGCTGAAGTACAACGCAATTGTCAGGCAGCAGAAAACATGCAGACTTCTTCGTCGCAAGGGGCGCCACAGGAAAAAACGCAGACTCAGGGTGATCAAAATGTGGGTGATCAGGGTGCAATGCCTTCTCGGCCGGATGTAACCTGTCAAGCCGCCACGTCTTCCCAATCAAGTGCCGCCAATCAGCCTGGCGCTAGTGCTCAAGCATCTGTGGAAGCTGAAGCTCAAGGAACTCAAGCCCCTCAGCCGGCTCAAGGACCCCAGCAGGGTCAGACCAACGCGCAAGCGTCACAACCTTTTCAAGGACAGCCTAACCAGCAGCAGGCCGATGCGCAGAGTCAAACGAATGGGCAGTATCAAGCAGCTCAGAATCAAGGATATCAATATCAATATCAGCCTGTTCAGCCCCACTACTCGGCTCCGTATGCTTCCCAGAAAGACCATGTAGCAGCGGGCTTACTTGCTATTTTCTTGGGAGCTTTTGGGGTTCATAAGTTCTATTTGGGGTATAACACGCAAGGCTTCATTATGCTTGCTATCAGTATTTTGGCAGGCATCTTTACCATCGGACTTGCAGCGGGAGTAATTTGGGTTATCGCTATTATCGAAGGTGTTCTTTATCTCACGAAAACACAAAGTGAATTTGAACGAATATATGTGTACGGTAAACGGGAATGGTTTTAGAATATCTTTCCTAATAAATCCTTACGCTATAATAGCATCATGTTACTAGTGCATAAAGGAGGAAATATGCCTACCATTACTCGTGACCAGGTAAAAGTCCCAGCAGACGTAATGCCTGAAGCTCGTGAGACTTACATCGAAAACTATATGAAAGCAACTCGTGGTACTGGCCGTTTGATGTTGTTCGCTTGTGATCAGAAAATTGAGCATTTGAACAAAGACTTCTACGGTGAAGGTATTGATATTTCTGACGCAGAGCCAGAGCATCTTTTTGAGATTGGTTCTAAGGGCACCATTGGTGTTCTTGCTGGTCAGCGTGGCTTGGTTGCTCAGTACGCTCCAGATTATCCAGAGATCAATTATTTGATCAAAATGAATTCCAAAACCAACTTAGTCAAGGGTTCACAGGATGATCCTTACAGCCCTCAGCTCTACGATTTGGAAGCTGTTCTTGCTATGCGCGAAGCTGGCGTAAACATTGTTGGTTTGGGCTACACCATTTACTTGGGCTCTGAATATGAATCAACCATGATGGCTGAAGCTGGCGAGCTTATTGCTGAGGCTCATGCTGCAGGTCTTTTGGTTGTTCTTTGGATTTATCCTCGTGGTAAGGCTGTCGCCGACGAGAAAGATCCTGATTTAATCGCAGGTGCAGCAGGCGTTGCGCTTTGTTTGGGCGCAGACTTCGTCAAGGTTAATCCTCCTCATGAGGTTGACGGTAAGTCTTCTTCTGAAAGCTTGAAGATTGCTTCTATGGCTGCTGGTCGTACTGGTTTGGTTTGTGCAGGTGGTTCTAAGGCAGATGCTAACGTATTCTTGACTGAGCTCCACAACCAAATTCACATTGGTGGTGCTTGTGGCAATGCAACGGGCCGCAATATTCACATGCGCTCTACTGAGGAAGCTATTCGTTTGTGCAATGCTATTTCTGCTATCATCTTGGGTGACTGGAGTGTTGAAGACGCTGAGGCAGTTTTCAAAGGTGAAAAAGAATTTAGCATTTAAAATTTCCTAGAACAGATTTACTGCTTTTAATCCCGTAGAGTTTTTCTGCGGGATTTTTTGTTTGCCTTGGGCTTAGGAAAGGTAACGGAACTTTAGTAGCTTGAAGCGTTCGTTTCTGCGTCAAAGTGCTTACTATTTGTGTGAGAAAAGAAAAAAGTGAAAAAGTAAAGAAAAATAAATTAAACACTATTGAAAAATAAATGAAATTAGCCTCCTAGAGTGTTCTGGATAGTAAGAGATCGAGGGGGTTTCGTTGGTTATTGCGGTGGCTGGCATGGTTTTCCTGCTGTTTCTTTTTGTTTTAGCGGGTCTTTTGCTGGTGAGCATTGTGATTGAAGATTGGAACACGCGCTTAATATCGCTCAAGACCCTTATTGAGTTAGTTGTTGTAAGGGTCTCTTTGGCGGGGTTGATTATTCTGGTGGACTCTTCTGCTGTTGATATTGGAGGTGAACTTTCAAGTTCTCTAGCACTTTTCTGTGAGCAGCTTTCGTTTTCGTCGTTGGGGCTTTCGTGTGCGATGGCCGTAGTGGTGGTGGCATTAATCAAAGGCTTGAACATGGTAGCAAAAAAGCTCGTGTGGACACTAAAAGGAAACAATGGTTCCAGAGATGGGGAGAGAACTGTACCAATAGAACCACTGGGGGCGGGAGATGTAAAGCTTGTCGGAGTGTGTTGCTTGTATTTGTCTCCCTTGCAGTTGCCAGTATTTGTTCTGCTTATGACGGTGGCTGCTCTTGTTTTGGCTGGATACTTTTTTATCCTCCATAAAGAAACAGCGTTCCCCTTTGCGCCTGCTATTATTCTAGGTTGCTTGGTTGCTTTCATTTTGTAGTGCTATGGCTTAGGTTTTGCGCAAGCGACAACATAAGGCAATACCGATGAGTTACGCGTTGGGGTTAACGCCGCTGCCTTCGTGGTAATAGTTACGTGCAAAATCGACAAGGAAATCCATGAAATCCTGAGCAACAGGGCTAAGCTGTTTGCCAGCAACTTTCAGTATCCCAATGGGGTGTAGCTGCTGAGCATCTTTTTCCTTAAGGGGGATGGTAACAAGGTCTTTGTAAGGGGCGAGACCTGATGAGTCAACGCCGAGCCCAACAACGGGGGCGCGTGAAACGAGTCCTCCCAGGATCATTTCATCATCGCTGTCGCGGTTAAGGTTCATTTCGCTGGGGTTGAGTCCGTGCTTAATAAGGAAGGAGTTCACTTCGGAACCAACAATTATTCCTTCACGATAGGTATAAAGAAGAGCGTCTTTTAGTTCGTGGATGCTAACGGATTTGTGGGAGGCCAAAGGATGACCCTTGTGAACAATAACAACCAATCGCTGTTTAAATAAGGGAGTGAATTCAAAACCATTTCCTTTGAATTCGGAAGTAACAGCGAACTCGTCGATTCCTTGCCTTAAGTTAAAGATAAGCTCGTTGGTTGAGCCTTGGTTGATCGCGAGCTCGACCAATGTTCCACGTGTGCGGCGATAGCTCAGCATTGCTTCGGGAAGAAAAGCTGTTCGTACCGATTGGATTGCTCCAAGGCGCACTATTCCAGAAAGACGCCCCCTTCTTTTTTCAAGTTCGATTATTCCCTTTTCGAGCACACGAAGCGAATCATCGACATAATTCGAGAAAAGCTTACCTTCATCGGTGAGAACAATGCCGCGACCAGCTTTTCTGAAAAGTTTACATTCAAGCTCTTCTTCAAGAGTGGCAATGGAATGTGAAAGGGTAGGCTGGGAAATATATAAGTTGCGGGCAGCTTTGGTGTAGCTTTGCGTTTTCGAAAGCTCTCGAAAATATTGAAGATGAGAAAGATTCATTGTCGTCTTATTCTGCTCACGGTTTGTCTAGCGTCTGTTCAAAAAAGCTAACGAGCTAATTCATAGATACTTATAGAAATAATGCATAGAAAACACTTTAACATATGCATAATAATACCTGTTTTGTTCTTCAAAACTTCCTATTTCGTTTGAGGTTGTTGCACGGCGCTTCTATAGTCATCAACGCACTAAAGAAATGAAAAGTACTACGACCAATAGATTTGATCGAATAAACAATCAGTGAAGCGAAAGAGGAAATGATGGAAGTTTTTCAAACTGCTGCTGCGCAAATGGGATTATTGTTTGCGATGATTGCGGTAGGGGCGTTTGCTCGTAAACGCGGTGTTATGAACGATGAGTTCGATTCCAAACTTTCCTTCATTGTCTTAAATATCACCATGCCCTGCATGATTGTGGCTGCTGTTTTGAACAGCACTTCTTTCCCGAGTCTTGATATGGTTTTGGAGATAATTGAGTGGGGAGCTATTACCTATTTGTTTGTAACGCTTATCGCGGTAATTATTGGTCACTTTGTAAGTTCGAATGATCGTACCCGTGGCACTCTTGAATATCTCATGGTGTTCAGTAACGTGTCCGTTATTGGTTTCCCCCTGCTTAATGTTATTTTTGGTCCTGAAGCAGTAGTTTATGGCGCGATTTTCAATATTCCTTCAACGCTTGCAACGTGGACTATTGGTGTCATGCTTCTTTCCAATAAAAAATCGGGTGAAGTGGTTTCGCTTAAAGCGCGTCTAAAGAAGCTGGGCATTTCACTTGTGAGTCCCTGTATGATTTCTTGCGTAGTTTCAGTATTCCTCGTACTCTTTAACGTGACTGATTCAGGCATTGTTTCAAACACATTTACTACTATCGGACAATTCACCTTGCCTGGCGCAATGTTTGTTTTGGGTTCATCGATTGCCAAAAACCCTCTAAAAGATGCGTTTGTGAACTGGAGAGCAATGATTGCAAGCGTATGCCGTCTTCTTGTTATGCCGCTCGCTTGCTATTTTGTCTTCGGTTTCTTCTTAAACGATCCATTACTACTCGGCACTATTGTTCTTATTACGGCAATGCCCGCGGCATCAAGCGGAACCATGATGTGTATTGATGCCGATGGTGATGTGGAAAGCATGAGCCAGGGAACGTTTTTAACTACGTTTATGTCTATGGGGACCATTCCTGCCATGGCGATGCTTTTGGCGTAAGAAATCTAACTAAAACAAAACCCCATCCAAAGGATGGGGTTTGCGTAGCTAACTGGTGCCCGAGGCGAGATTTGAACTCGCACGTCTTTCGACAACGGTTTTTGAGACCGCCGCGTCTGCCGTTCCGCCACTCGGGCGCAGGAGCAAATTATAGAGCATTTTTTCTAGATAGCCAAGGAGAAATAAAAAACTCTCTTATAATGGAGAAATTCAACGGTTGATTCAGTCTTTGAAAGAAGTGAAACGCACGATGATCAATGAAACTATGTATGGTTTAGGTAATGCTCCTTCGGCTATCCGTGAGTTGTTCGCCTACGGCTTAGAGCGTAAGGCGGAAATTGGCGAAGATAAGGTGTTCGACTTTAGTATCGGCAATCCTTCGGTACCTGCTCCAGACAAAGTTGCTCAGGTTATCAAAAAGCTTGCTGATGAGCCACCAGCACAGCTTCATGCGTATTCTCAGGCTTCTGGTTTAGATTCAACCAAGACAGCCATCGCAGAAAACTTAAATCGTCGTTATGGTACAGATTACACTGCTGCAAACTTTTATCTTACCTATGGCGCAGCCGCATGCCTATCCGCATGTTTCACTGCTCTTATGGTTCCAGGAGACGAAGTCATCGTTATCTCTCCTTATTTTCCTGAGTATCGTGTTTGGATTGAATTTGCACAAGGAAAGTGCGTTGAAGTACCTGCTCGTACTGACAATTTCCAAATTGACATCGATGCGCTAAAGGCTGCTATCACTGATCGTACGAAAGCAATCGTAATCAATACGCCTAACAATCCTGTGGGTGTTGTGTATACGCGTGAAACGCTTGAGACTCTTGCGGCGCTTCTTCGCGAAGAGCAGGAGGCTCGTGGTCATGATATCTATCTAATTTCCGATGAACCATATCGCGAACTTGTATATGACGGCATTGAAGTTCCCTGGGTTCCTTCAATTTATGAGAACACCTTGGTGTGCTACTCCTGGTCAAAGTCTCTTTCGCTTCCGGGTGACCGCATTGGATACGTTTTGGTTCCCAATAGTGTAGCTAATCACGAGCGTGTTTATTTTGCTGTTGCAGGTGCCGGTCGTTCGCTTGGCTATATTTGTGCCCCTGTATTTTTCCAGCGTGTTATTGCGGAATGCGTTGATGAACCTACCAATGTTGAAGCATACGCTCATAACCGCGCATTGCTCACGGAAGGTCTATCGAAGCTTGGCTATGAATATATTGCTCCTGATGGAGCCTTCTATCTGTGGATCAAAGCTCTTGAAGATGATGCTCAGGCATTTTCTGATAAGGCAAAAGAGCACGAGTTACTTCTGGTTCCTTCCGATAGCTTTGGCGTAACGGGTTGGGTTCGCGCTGGCTATTGCATTGATTCGAAAACAATCGAAAACGCTATGCCTGCCTTTGCTGCCTTGAAGGCAGATTACGACGCTTAAAGGTTACGTGTGTGTCAGAACAGGTAAACAAGCAAGGCAAACAAAAGCAATCAAACGCTCAGGCTCCTCTTGTTAAAGAGGGCCTGCGCGTTATAGAGGGTGTTCCTTCCATAACGGGGGCAATTTTTGATTGCGACGGTACGCTGCTCGATTCGCTCGACGCGTGGCGCGGCATCGAGGGTGTGCTTGCTCATGAGGCCGGCGTGGAAGTGTCTGCAGAAGAACGCGCTCTGTTTACTACGTTCACTATTCCTGAGGTAGCGACGTATTTTCACGAAGTCTATGCACTCGGAAAAAATGTTTCCGCTGTTCAGGATCTCATTAACGAGTACATGATGAATTACTATCGCAACGAGGCCACACTGCTTCCAGGTGTGAGAGTGTTTCTTGAGTCGTGCGCACGAGCTAATGTTGCTATGAGCGTGGCTTCTTCGAGTGCTCCTGCATATCTTGAGGCAGGGCTTACAGGTACGGGTATTCGTGAATATTTTTCGGCTGTGGTTTCGGTCGATGATGTGGGAGTTTCAAAGCGCGAACCGCGCATTTTTAATTATTCTCGTGAACTTATCGGAACGCCTAAAGCTACTACATGGGGCTTTGAAGATTCTGTTTATGCCATGAATACTTTACACACTGCAGGGTATCCAGTTTTAGGACTGTATGACGAAGGCGAAAAAATAACTTTCACTGAGCTACAAAGCATTGCTGATCTCCCTATTAGAAGTTTCGATGAAATAAGGATTTCTTCGGATGGGTTGTTCGTTTCTCTTCTTTGACGTTGTGCCTAAGCATTTAAAGATTCAGAACCCATTAAAACCTCACGATAAGAAATGCGGTTTCCTGTCGTCTCTTATTGCTACTCATTATCGATGAGTAATTTTTGCATGGTTATTTGACTGTCTTTTTTTACCGCATCGATATCGATAGGCTTTGCGGTAAGGGCAGGGAGAACAGCAAGCGCTGCCATGTGGCCAATGTCTTCAGGAGTGTGGTTGCGTACCTGGTATCCCGAGGATTCTAGAATTAGCTCCCCGCGTTGTTTTGCATGGAAGTAGTGCTGAAGCCCTTCAATAATAGAAAGAATAGTAACAGCGCGTTCATCAGCGCTGCATTCAATAAATTCTCCCTTTTGTATTCCTTGCTCGATTATTTCAACCATGGCCTGATAAAACTCACGATAGCATTCGAAGAGGGAAACAAATCGTTCTGGGTTGTCGTGAGCAAGAGATTCGAGTTCAAAGAAATCGAAGGGGAGCTCACATTCTTTAGTTACATCACTCACAATGAGTGAATAGAGCTTTACTGTTTCTGAGACCTGAACAGTTTTGGTGTAGTTAACGAAGTTTTTGAGGTTGTCGAAATTAAAAATACATTCGAGAATAGCTTCTTTTGAAGGAAACCAGTAATACAGCGAAGACTGATCAAGCCCAATTTGACGAGCAATTTCGCTGAGTGAAGTTTTGGCATATCCGCGTTCTTGAAATAATTTTATGGCAGTAGCAATGATGTGCTCACGTGGGTTTGCTCCCTTGGTTCCTGCTTTGCGCGGTCTTCCTCGGCGCTTTGCGGGAGCGTTTTCATTAGGCTTTGTATCCATATGCGCTCCTTTGGTAGCAAGGCATTTCAACGTTAGCCATTATCAAAATACGACACGAAACTACTGAAAATACTATTCTACTTAACAATACCTTATCAGGGTGCAGAGCTTAGTTAAAACTTGGTGTTCGTTTGATGAAAAAGACAGGGGAGATGCTATGTATGCACACCACCTTTCCCTTTGTTAGTTTGAATGAGAACGAAGCAAATGAATGGTAGGAGCTCATTGAGGTTTAGTCGCTGGCGCCGAGCAAGCCATTAAGAATGCTTGAAACGATTGAAATAATAATGCTGGCAATAAAGCCTGAGGCAAAAGAATCAATATGAAAGCCTACATTAAAAAGCGCGTTACCAATTCCTGCGGCGATATAGAGCAGGAAGGTATTAATAACAAGATAAAACACGCCTAGGGTAAGAACCGAAATTGGTAAGCCAATTAATTGAAGAATCGGTTTAACGGAAATATTCAAAAGGGCAATAATCAAAGCAACGATGGCTATTTCGGCCCAAGAATTGTCGGTTGAAATAACATTAATACCCGGAACAATCCAAATAGCAACGGCGACGGCAACGAAGATGCCAATGAAGCGCAAAAAGAAATTCATAAAAGATCCTCGATTACGTAGGCGAATGACTACAATTAACTTACAAACTCTCCGGGGCTTTTACAAGGTTTTAGGGGGAATGTTTCCTCATTGTAATGGTTATGAGAATAGTCGAGGTGTCCATCATGATTCATGCAGTCGAGCAAACAATTTTAAAACATACGCTTTGTTCTCCTGCAACGCCTGTTGTGGCTATGGTTTCAGGAGGCTCCGATTCAACGGCTCTCGCATATCTTGTTCACGATCTACATGAGCAGGGCCTTGTGGGACAGCCCGCTATTCTTCATGTGAATCATATGCTTCGTGGAGAAGAGGCCTACGAAGACCAAGCTTTTGTAGAGTCGCTCGCAAACTTTCTTAAAATTCCTTTTTTCGCTTGCGAAATTGATGTGGCAGAAGTGGCTCGTTATTCAGGGGGAAACATTGAAGCTATTGGCCGCCATGAACGCTACCTTGCCGCCCACGAAGCACTGGAAAGTCTTTGTCGTCATGTTGCAGTGCCAATTTCGGAAGGGCGCATTCTTACTGCTCATACACAAGATGATCGCGTAGAGAATTTTTATATGCGTTCCATCAAAGGAACGGGTCCTGGGGGTTTTCGCTCTATGTTGTATCAAAATGGTCCTGTGGTTCGTCCTTGCTTGGACGTTTCGCGCCAAGATTTGCGAAATTTCTTGCTGGATCGTGCGCGCGACGATAACGCAGTTGTATACGATGCGGCGGGAAACTTGTGGCGCGAAGACGCCACCAATGCCCATACTGATCGATTCCGCTCCTATGTTCGTCACGAAATAATTCCGTTGGCAAAAGAGAAAAACGTTCAGTTGCTTGATACGCTATGTAGAACCATGAATCTTATTGCTGACGAAGACGATTTTCTGAACGATCTTGCTCATCGGGCATACGAGGAACACTTGGAATGGATTGGAACAGGCGATGAAGAAGAGGGAACGCTGCAAGGATGCAAGCTTTCTCCAGCGTTTGGAAATATTGGAAAGCCGCTGCAGCGCCGTGTTGTTTTGGCCTTGCTCAAGGTTTTTCTTGGGGAAGAAGCGCGCATAGAAACTACTTCGATTGAGGCAGTGCTTGCTGCTTTTGATGAAGAGGGTACTCCGAAAAGCGGATACGTGATCAATATTCAGGGTGATCTTGCAGTGAGCTCGAACAAAAAAGGAGTGCTTGTTGAGCCAATGGCAGTATTTCGTGCGCGAAGAAAACGCAGCAAGTAATAAGATGGCGTCATAACAAATTAGAAAGAACGCTAGGGAGATACTTAATGTCTGAAAATATTCCAGAAGCAGCTATTCCTATCAACGTTATTCTTGCGTCGAAGAGTCCTCGCAGAAAGCAATTGCTCGAAGAGGCGGGAGTAAAGTTTGTTGTCTATACCGGAACGTCTGAGGTTGATGAATCCCTTGAGCCTGACATGAAAAATGACCCTAAAGAGGCCGTAAAAAAGCTTGCAGAACGTAAGGCCGGAGCTGTTGTCCAAGATATCCTTGCTCAAAACCCTGCTGGTATGGGTATCGTTATCGGGGCGGATACCACGGTTGTGCTCGATGGCGAAATGCTTGGAAAGCCCTATAGCGCCGATCATGCGCGTGAGATGTTAGGTAAGCTTTCAGGTCGCACTCATGAAGTAATTACGGGTGTGTCTGTTTGGATGATTATGCTCAATGAGTCTGAAGAAAAAGGCGGAGACGGTAACGTTTCTCTTGGGTTTAGGTCTTTTACTGAATCGAGCTTTGTGACATTTAAAGAGCTTACACCTGAGGTAATCAACGCTTATGTCGCAACAGGAGAGACTATCGATAAGGCAGGCGCTTACGGTATCCAAGGCAAAGGTGCCGAACTTGTCGAAAAATACGAGGGCGACTACAACAATATTGTTGGACTTCCTGTCGATACGCTTCTGAAGAATTTTCCTGATTTGCTAACTCCCTATCTTGAGGTGCAGGTAGTTTCTTCGGATGAAAAAGCAGAAGAATAAACTTTTGCGAATATGCTCGAAGGGCAAGAAAAGGTACTTAACAGGAGAAATGACCTCCTGAGCGGTGGACGTTTCTTTTACTTTGGTGAAGATTTATTGCAAAAGAATTACGCTTTTGTGTGCGTCAATGCGTGAAAAGGTGCCTTTTGATACACTATTCTGCGCATTACCTACATCCAGTTGGGTAGGAAAGGAATAGGAATGGTAGACCCAATTCACCCTGCCATTGACAGAGTTTTGTTTTCGGAAGAAGACATTAAAGAATGTGTTGCTCGCATGGGCGCACAAATCACTAAAGACTACGAGGGCAAAGAGCTTGTGGTGGTTTCCGTTTTGCGCGGGGCAGCTATTTTTATGGCTGACTTAGTAAGGGAAATTAAACTTCCTTGCGAAATGGATTTTGTTGCAATTTCTTCCTATGGAAATGGCGCAAAGAGTTCGGGCGTTATTCGCATGCTCAAAGATCTCACTACCGACATTCAGGGTCGCCATGTTTTGGTTGCAGAAGATATTCTTGATAGCGGCTTAACGTTGAGTTACTTTCTGAAAACTCTTGAGGCGCGTAATCCTGCTTCTTTGGAGGTTGCAACGCTTCTTAGAAAAAAAACTCCGCAACAGGCAGATATTAAATGTAAATATACGGGTTTTGAAGTTCCCGATGAGTTTATTGTTGGATATGGTCTTGATTATGGTGAGCGCTATCGCAATATGACTTATATCGGTGTCTTGAAACCAGAAGAAGAATAATCTAACCACTTTGATGGATGTAATTTTCGGAGCTACAAGGAATTAGAAATTTATGGCACAGACTCCAAAACCAAAGAACTTTAAAAAACCTGGCAACAAACGTTCAAACATCGTAACGATCGTTGTGTTTGTTGCCATCGCCATTTTCTTCATGACGATGATTTCGCGTATGACGGCGCCGGCGAACGGGATTTCTCAAACCGATCAGCTGGTAACGTCTGAGTTTATGCAGGCGGTTGATCAGGGGCGCGTTCAAACTGTTGTGTATGATTCTGGCGCAGAAACAATTTCTGGTACCTACTATCCAGCCTCTACGGCGGGTAGTGAAGCTTTAAGCGCGTTCAATACCGGAATTGAAGCCCTTAACTCACAGCTTGGTGTTATGACCAACGGGGGCTCTCGCTTGGGTATTGTTTCGGTGCAAGATCTTTCAACGAGTACCTTGGGCACTCAGCACAACTACACCTGCACGTGGGTGGGTCAAGACTCTTTGGGTGAACTCATGGCTGCCCACCCCGAAATTAGCTATCGCGTTAACTTAGCTTCTCCGTGGGGTTCAATTCTGCTTTCGCTTTTGCCTATCCTTTTGATTGCAGGCATTTTGTTCTTCTTCTTCTCACAGATGAACAAGGCAAACAATTCTCAGATGTCGTTCGGCAAGGCTAAAGCAAAGAAATCAGTTGAAGAGCATCCAGACGTAAAGTTTTCAGATGTTGCGGGTGTTGATGAAGCAGTCGAAGAAATGCAAGAGGTTAAAGACTTCCTTGCAAATCCGGCAAAATATCAGGCAATGGGTGCTAAAATCCCGCGCGGCTGTTTGCTGGTGGGCCCTCCGGGTACGGGTAAAACTTTGCTTGCGCGTGCTGTTGCGGGAGAGGCGAAGGTTCCTTTCTTTAGTATCTCTGGTTCTGACTTTGTTGAGATGTTTGTTGGTGTTGGCGCTTCGCGTGTTCGTGATCTTTTTAAGCAGGCAAAAGAAGCCTCTCCTGCCATTATTTTTATCGACGAGATAGATGCGGTCGGTCGTCAGCGTGGTGCTGGTTTGGGCGGCGGTCATGACGAGCGCGAGCAGACCCTTAACCAGTTACTGGTTGAGATGGATGGTTTTGAGCCAAATGACTCTGTTGTTCTTATTGCGGCAACGAACCGTTCAGACGTTTTGGACCCTGCGCTTCTTCGTCCTGGTCGTTTTGACCGCCAGATTGTAGTTGACGTTCCAGACGTTAAGGGTCGTGAGAAAATCTTGCGCGTTCATGCCGAAAATAAGCCTATGGCCGACGACGTTGATCTTTCTCGTTTGGCAAAGCTTACTCCAGGTTTTACGGGTGCTGATCTTTCCAACCTTCTCAATGAGGCTGCTATTTTGTCCGCTCGTCGTAATAAGAGCATCATTAACGATAAAGAAATTCAGGAAAGCATGGAGCGCGTTATTGCTGGCCCTGAGCGTAAGGGTCGCATTATTGATCAAAGAACTCGCAAGACCATTGCGTTCCACGAATCAGGTCATGCTCTTGTTGGTCACTTGCTTGAGCATGCAGATCCTGTACATAAAATTTCGATTATTTCCCGTGGTCGTGCGCTTGGTTACACCCTGTCTATCCCCGATGATGACAAACCTTTAAATAGTCGTAACGAAATGCGCGATCAGTTAGCGGTGTTCCTTGGTGGTCGTGTAGCAGAGGAAATTTTCTGCGAAGACATTACCACAGGTGCTTCGAACGACCTTGAACGTGCGACAAAAGTTGCTCGTTCCATGGTTATGAATTACGGCATGAGTTCCGAGCTGGGCGTTCAGATTTTCGGTCAGCCTAACCATGAAGTGTTCTTGGGTCGTGATTACGGAAATACTCAGGATTACTCTGAAGAAACCGCTCGTCGCATCGACGATGAGGTTGCTCGCATTATGAAGGAAGCTCATGATCGTGCTTACGATATCTTGAGTACGCATGGCGACCAAATGAAGCTTATGGCTTCTGTTCTTTTGGAGCGTGAGACGGTTGATGGCGAGGAATGTACCGCGTTACTCGATAACCGTTGGGCTGAATATCTTCAGAAAGAACAGGAGAAGGCAAATCAAGAACCTAAGCTTTCTGTTGTTGCTCCTAACCAGTCTCAGCAGTCACAGCCTGTTGAAAGTCAGGCTCAAGTTCAGGCAGTCCCGTCTGCGCAACAAGCGACGCAAGCTACAACAGAAACCCCTGTTCAGCCTCAGGCAAACATCGAGGTTCCTGGTTTTATCGGAGAAATAGAGCAGAAGATTAAAGACTTGCAAGGCAGTAATGAGTCTAGCAAGAAGAAGGACGATTCCGAAAAGAAGGACTAGTGTCGTGATCTGGAAATGTTCGCAATACCATTTTGATTCTCAGATGCCCATAATCATGGGCATCTTGAACGTTACGCCCGATTCCTTTTCAGATGGGGGTTCCTATGCGGGTGTGGAAGAAGCTTATGCGGCAGCTCGTAAGATGGTTGACGAAGGTGCCCTTATCATTGATGTAGGCGGTGAATCAACGCGCCCTGGTGCAAGTCCTGTTAGTGTTGAAGAGGAACTTGCTCGCGTGTTGGACGTCGTGCGTCAGCTCGCTTCTGAAGGCATTTGCGTGAGTGTGGACACTCGACATGCCGAGGTAGCCAAAGTGTGCATCGACGCCGGTGCAGCTATTATTAATGATGTCACGGGTTTTCGCGATCCCGCTATGGCTGAGGTTGCCAAAAATAGTGATGCCGGTCTTGTTTTAATGCATATGAAAGGTGACGACCCTCGCACAATGCAGGACGAACCGATATATACCGATGTGGTTTCTGAGGTGGCAAATTACCTGCTCAGCGGCGCGCATCGGCTTGAAGGGTTAGGCGTTGATCGCAGTCGTATTTGTCTTGATCCCGGTCCTGGTTTTGGTAAAACAGCCAAGCAAACCATTGAACTTATGCGCAATTTTCAGGAGTTTGCTCATCTGGGATATCCTTTGATGGTTGCAGTTTCACGTAAGAGCTATATTGGGTATGCCTACAAAATCGACGAGCCTAAACAGCGCGATGATGCTTCGGCGGCGGAAGCGCTGCTTGCGTGCGAACTGGGCGCTTCGGTTATCAGAACGCACAATGTTGCCCTCACGGCTGCTTCGGTTGAAGAAAATCTCAGGCCGTATGCGTTGCTCGGTATTGGATCGAACGTTCCGCTTGTTGCCGATGAAGGCGAGGAGCGTGAAGGGAAAATAGCCCTGCTCAATCAGGCAATTGCGGATATGTGTATGCTCCCTGATTCTCAAATTATTGATGTTTCAAGTTTTTATGAAAGCGAACCTGCTTATTACGAAGACCAAGATACCTTTGTAAATGCGGTTGTGCTGTTGCGCACGGGGCTTCCTCCACAAGAACTGCTTCATTACTTGCAAGCAATAGAGAACAGTCTAGGTCGTATTCGTGAGAAGAAGAACGGTCCACGTACCTGTGACATCGACATTCTTGACTATCAAGGTTATGTTTGCGATCACGAAATTCTCACGCTTCCTCATCCGTTATTATGCGAGCGTGATTTTGTGGTCAAGCCTCTTCTTGAACTTTTGCCTCACCATGTTTTGGCTAATGGTAAAGAAGTTCTTCTTGATGAGGTCACGGTTGGTAAGGCTTGGAAGTGCTCAGGGCAAAACTAATAGAGGAAAACCTTTCGTTTTCTGGCTGGAGCATTCGGGCATATGACCAAATCGAGTCAACTAATTTGATCATTAAAGATGCTCTCCGTAAGGGATGTGCAGAAGGCATTGTTGCCACTGCTCTAATTCAAGGAGGAGGGTACGGGCGTCAAGGGCGTTTGTGGGCGAGCCCTTTGGGAGGATTATATTTCTCGTTTGCCTTGTGTCCTTTTGGTCGAAAAACACCAGATCAAAAGATAAACATCTCAACCATTAGTTTAGTGGTCGCGCTTTCGTTGCGTCATGCCTTTCAGGAGCTAGGTGTTTACGAAACTCAAATAAAGTGGCCAAATGATGTTTTGATTAATGGGGCAAAGGCTTGCGGTATTTCTCTCGAAGGTGTTACGGGTGGAATTTGCGTTGGCGTTGGGGTGAACGTTTTCCCTGTACACGATCAGTGGTGCCTTTCTTCGGCATATCGAACTGCTTATGTGGGGCCTTTGCTTACTCGTTTGGCTCAACAGCCAGAGCAAGAAGGCATGATTGAATCGAGCACAAATGTCCTTTCCGTATTCCAGGAAGAAACACTCGAGCGAATCATTGTGGCGTTTTTGAATATATTTAAACCTCTTTATGACCGCTGGCTTGAAGAGGGATTTTCTTTGTTTTGCGACGAATACAATGCCTGTCTCTTTAATGTTGGGGACGCTATTACGCTTGAAACGATAGATTCTCACACGTTGCTTGAGGGAGTAGTGGTAGGCGTTGATAAGGAGGGAAGGTTGTTGCTTAAACAAAGCGATGGTCGTATCATTCCTGCTTCTTCGGGGGAAGTTCATACGCTTCATAAGGAAAAGCAAGAGTAGATACTGCATATCGTAAAGATAAATAGTCCTCAATATCAATGCGGTAACGGGAGGGAATCTTCATGCCTTGAAAAGCGTATCACGGCATTGTTCCCCTTTTTTCTTACATGAAAAGTGCTTTTATACCAATAACAATTAAAACGATGCCTCCAATAATGGTCGCTTTGCTTCCGAGCATTGCGCCAAAACGACGTCCGATCAGTAACGCAATGACACAACAAATAGCCGTTGTAAAACAGATAGCAAGGGAAGCAAATATCACATTAACCGAAAGAGCCGCAAAGCTTACTCCAACTGCAAGTGCATCGATGCTTGTCGCAATGGCTTGAAAAAAAAGAACTCCAACTGTTAAAACGGAACCTTTCTTTGCCTCTTCCTTTGTGTTATCGGCATCTTCATGGGATGCGTCCCAAATCATTTTGCCGCCAATGAAGCCCAGAATTGCAAAGGTAATAATGCCTGCATATTGGTCAATAAGAGAACTTACTGCCATACCGGCAAAATAGCCAATTAGGGGCATAATCCCCTGGAAAGCGCCAAAAAAAAGAGGCATAAGCAGTGCTTGTTTAAAGGGGGTTGAGCGATAGGTAAACATGTTGGATAGAGTAACGGCGAAAGCGTCCATAGAAAGAGCGACGCCTAAAATAATAATTTCTATTCCAGTCACGATATTCCTTTTTTGACATGCAAAACAAGATGGTCAGTCTTGTTGAGGAAAGAGTTGTTATACGAACAATTCATTATATGGCAACCGTCATGTATCCCAAGTTCAATAGAGTAAAAAGCTGCTGTTTAATGTTTTTTAATAGGTGAAGCGTTTGCGAAACAGCAAAGCTGTAAGTCGCTCTTTTGCTCAAAGAAAAAGAAACATTGTATCGTGTAACTTTCTGTGTAGATTTATAAATAGCAGCAGGCTTTCTGTGCAATAAGCGTACCCTGTCCTAGTAAATCGATTCGTGTGAGAAAATTTGTGCAACGCATGGTTTTATGCGAGTCAATTGTTTAAGAAGAAAGGATTTTGATGGAAAAGGCAGTTAATAATCAAGCGCAATCAAGAACAAAAGAAATTGTATTGTGCGGCCTTTCAATTGCTCTGATGGCAGTTTCTGCATGGATTACGGTGCCATTTGGCCCGATTCCGTTTACGCTGCAAACATTGGCGATAATGTTTGTTCTGTTTGCGCTTACTCCAAAATGTGCACTTATCTCTATTGCAGGCTACCTCGTGTTAGGCGCCATTGGTCTGCCAGTCTTTTCTTCGTTCAAGGGTGGTCTTGCAGCATTACTCGGACCAACAGGTGGCTTTATCACGGGCTTTTTGATTGCAGGTGGAATTGCATTGTTGGCTGGTTCTGCTCTTAAGCATTTTTCTCTTTTTACAGGTGAATCAAAAAAGTCTTTCTTTGGAACCCATATCAAAACAGGTGTATTGGCAACAAATATTGCGATGGGTGTTGTCTTTCTGGCAGTGCTGTACGTTTTTGGTTGGTTTCAGTTGATGATTGTGGGGAACTTGACTCCCGAAGCTGCTTTCGCTGCAGCAGTGGCTCCATTTGTTTTGATCGATGTAATTAAGATGATTGCCGCTATTTTGCTCACTCAGGCAATTGGCAACACGTTAAAGAATTAATTTGGTGTAGTTTTTCCTATACCAAATATCTGTATTTGAGTGGAGAAAAACGGTAGTGGCTTAGCGTATTTGCGCAAAAAAAAAGAAGCCAGAGGTCAAAAGGCCTCTGGCTTCTTTCGTTTTTGCGCAAGGAGTCCATTTTGGTAGATTTGAAATGGATATATAGGTTATTCCCATCAGTTTTTAGATAATATATTTTCCAAAGCAATATAATAGGAATATTAATTGAGTTGGAGATCAATTCATTTACGACGATAAGAGAGTTTCGGGGGGAACATGAATTTATCGCAGCTGTATTACTTTAGAAAACTTGCTGAACTCGAACATTATGGGAAGGCATCTGAAGAGCTCTATATTACCCAGCCTTCACTTTCTAATTCTATCGGCAATCTCGAAAAAGAGCTTGGGGTTCCTCTTTTTGAACGAGTGGGAAGGAATGTTCGTTTAACTTCTTATGGTGCAGAGTTTAATGAACATATCTGTTTGGCATTGAGTGAGGTCGATAAAGCAGTCGATCTTATGAGGTTGTATAGCAGTGGCCTTAGTGGACAAATTCGTATCGGTACCGTTATTTCAATTCAGCGCAATTTCCTCCCGCTTCTCTTGAGTTCCTTCAGAAAAGAGTTTGGTGACAATATTGTTTTTGATATTCACCAAGCAACAACGTATAGCTGTATTAAAGGAATTCAAGACGGAAAACTTGATGTAGCTTTCTGTGGGAAGCTCCAAGATGAGCGCGACATTTCTTATATACCAATGTTTACGCAAAACTTAGTTGTAGGGGTTTATACTTCGCATGAACTCGCAAGACGAAAGAGTATTTCTTTAGAAGAACTAAAGAAATACAATCTTGTTTCATATCGTGCAGAATCATATGCAAGCACCATTCTGGAAGGTTTATTTCGTAGGGCTGAATTGTCTCCCAAGCAGGGCTTTAACGATGAAATAAGTGCAGCTTCTTTGGTATGTGCGGAGAAAAATGTGGTCGCCGTTATGCTTGAAACGCTCGACGATCACAACATTGAAGGATTCGTGAGCATTCCAATTGAAGAAGTGCGCGATCCGTTTCATATTATTTATTTGGCATATAAGGAGCATGCATTTCATAGTTGTGTTGCTGATCAGCTGATTGAGTTTGCTCAGCAATTTGCAAAGTTCCCGGCAGGTGTTGCCTCCCTGGAAGATTTTTATCGTAGAGAACGCGCATCCTAGCTTTAAGCGGAAACCTATTTGCCTTAAGGCAATAGAATAGTTAGGGGTTGCTTATTGTGCTTTACGATTGGGGTATGGCAACAAAAGCAGATGCGAATAAGAAATATCGTGCTTCAACTACACCGCAAAAGCGGTGTTTTTTTCGAGCAATTCACGTGGGCTTCATGGAAATACAGGGGATGCAAAAGAAGCTTTTACGCCTTTGAAACCGTTAAAAAATATTATTCAGAGCGAAATAAACTGAGATTTTAAGAGTTAATGGTATCGCCAAATTTGATAGTAAATTCAATCAATAATAGGTTCAAATTATGCTTATAACACGTTCATATTCATATTCTTTAACTTATGAATTGGTAACAAAAATAAGAAACTGAGTAAAAAATTATCAATAATAAGCTCAATTCATATTGTCCACTGAATGAATAAAGACTAATCAATTAGGTTAGACAAATTATATTTTCATAGGCTATGAAACGCCAAAAGACACCTATTAGACGTACTTCCTCTCTCACGCCGATAATTGTTTTAGGCCAAAACAGGCTTGGATGGTTCGGGAAGGTAAGGGTTTCCGAGGTATCCGAAAAGAAACACTGAGGGAAGGTAAGAGTTATGGCACACTGGTTCTCTAAAGCTCCAAATGAACAACTCGCTGGTAAAACCGCAATCATTATGGGTGGTGGTTCAGGCATCGGCAAAGCAACGGCACAGCAGTTTGCTGCTGCAGGAGCAAATTTGATGATTTGCGGTGTTCCTGAGCAAATCTGCACCGATACCGCCGAAGAGCTTCGCGCAGCAGGCGCAAATGCAATTGGCATGGTATGCGATGGTACTAAGGCTGATCAGGTTCAAGCAATGATTGACAAAACCCTCGAAGAGTTTGGCGACATTGATATTTTGATTTCTACAGCAGGCATTGCGTTGCCTCGCATGAATTCTATCGATGTCACCGAGGCCGATTGGGACAAAATCTTTGCTGTTAACTTGAAAGCAAACTTCTTTTTGGCAACAGCAGTAGCTCGCGTAATGAAAGATAAGGGCCATGGCGGAAAGATGGTTATTATCTCATCTGCTCGTGGTATTAATTCCATGGAAAACATCGCACCTTACAGCATCACGAAAGCTGCTGTTATGGGCATGGTTCGTTCGCTTGCGGTTGACTTCGCGGGCTTTGGTATCCAAGTTAACGGCATTGCTCCTGGCTATGTATTTACTCCAATGGTTGAGAAGGTTTTCGCTGACAACCCTGCACAGCAAGAGTACGTTTATAGCCGCACTCCTTCCAAGGTTAAGATGGGCTCGCTTGAAGAAATGGCTGAAGCTATTTACTTCCTTTGCTCACCTGTTACCACCTATACCACTGGTCAGACGTTGATCCTCGATGGTGGTTGGTCAATTCAATAGTTTGATTTTTCTGGCTGGCGCACAGTGTCAGCCTTATTAGCTCCATTTATTTTGAAAGGGGAAAATAATGGAAGGCAAAATGAATGCAGTTCTTATGACTAAGCCAGAACCAGGTGCTTGGGAATATGTTGAGGATGCTCCAATTCCTCAGATTAAAGATGACGAAGTTTTGCTTGAAATCAAAGCGTGCGGCATCTGCGGTACCGATCATTCACTTCATGGCTGGAACGAGGCAATCGCTAACTCATACAACATTCAGTTCCCTGCAATTTTTGGTCATGAGTTCTCTGGCGTCATTGCAGAGGTTGGTAAAAACGCTCCTGCAAATCTGAAACCGGGTATGCGCGTTACCGCTAATCCTGTTTTGTTTGATAACACCTGTCCTTACTGCGAAAAGGGTCAGGTAAATATCTGTGATAATCGTCCATTTTATGGCACTGACCTGCCGGGCGCATTTGCTAAATACATGGCAATTCGCGGAAGCAACGTTATTCCTATGCCAGACGATGTGTCATTTGTACAGGGTGCACTTCTTGAACCACTTTGCGTTGCGCTTAATGCTGTTGAGCGTGTTCATCCAGAAGCTGGTGACACTGCAGTAGTTATGGGTCCTGGTCCTATCGGTTTGCTCATGGTTGCTGTTCTTAAGCAGGCGTACGGCATTCAGAAAGTTATCTGCACGGGTCTTGCAAACGATGTAAAGCGTCTTGAGGTTGCAGAGAAGCTAGGCGCTGTTCCTGTGAATGGTTCTGAGTGCGATGTCATCGAAAAAGTTAAAGAACTCACTGACGGTCGCGGTCCTGCAATCATTCTAGATGCAGCTGGTCATTTTACGGTAGTTCAGCAGGCAGTTGAAATGATTGCTAAGGGTGGTCGTATTGGTATCACAGGGCTTCCTGCAAAGCCTTCAACCATCCCAATGACCCCAATCGCTATGCGCCAGATTTCTATTATTGGTTCTCGTGCTTATGAACGTAAACACTGGAGTCAGGCTTTGAATCTTTTGGCAAATGGCTTGGACGTAAGCCTTGTTTCTAATTTCGTTCTTCCTTTGAGTGATTGGAAGAAGGGCATGGAGCTCATTGACGCAGGTGAGGGTCTTCGCGTTATTCTTGAGCCCTAAAGTATCTCAGGGTCAAGGGAGCCTTTAGAGGGGACGAAAAATGGGGTTTCGATATAGGGATCGAAACCCCATTGCTAAAAAGGCTTCGACGGATTTATATGCCAAAAGGGCGTTGGCATGAGTGGGGTAATCCGCAGCAACACACAGTACAAGAAAAGGAGATTAACATGGCAGGATTGAAAGGGACGATAGTCGTCGATCTTACTCAGTATGCTGCAGGTCCTGCAGCAAGCCGCTTACTTGGCGAGTTAGGTGCTACGGTTATCAAAGTTGAACCATTCACTGGTGACGAACAGCGCACTCAGGGCATGGCTTGGGGTATGAATTACAAGAGCGAATTTGATGATGTCGCTTATGACTGTGGGTCATTCAATAAGGAATGGACCGCAATTGACTGCAAAAATCCGGAGGGCCATGAAGCCATGATGGCTCTTCTTGCAAAGGCCGATATTTTTGTAACTTCTTTGCGCGATGGAGCTCTTAAGCGTTTGGGCTTTGATTATGAAACGCTTCATGAAAAGTTTCCTAAATTAGTTTGGGCTCAGAATCGTGGCTACGGTGAGTATGGCCCTATGAAAGATGCTAAAGGCTTTGACGCAACTTCCTTTGCGGCACGTTCTGGTGTTGTAAGCGCAATTCCTCAGGCAAATGAACATTATGAGCCAGGCAACTCACCTATCGCTTTTGGAGACTGGAACACTGGTTGTGCTTTAACGGCTGGTATTTTGGGTGCCTATGCAGGTGCTCTTCTTACGGGTGAAGGCGATAAGGTAACGGCAAGTTTGTATCACGTTGGTACATGGGCGATGACTTCTGCTCTGATTGCAGAGCAGCAGGGATGTAAGCATCCTAAAGACCGCATGGAAGCAAAATGCCCAACCAATAACTCTTATGTATCTTCTGATGGTGTTTGGTTCCTTATGTGCTTTGGGAATTACAACAAATACTGCAAGTTAGTATTCGATACTATCGAAATGGATCCAAAATACTATACTGATCCTGAGTACAATACGCTCGAAGCTCTTGCAGAAAATGGCAAATATACTGAGGTTGATGCAGCTATCCACCAGGCCTGCAAAAAGTTTACATTCGAAGAGCTCGAGCGTCGTTTCCGCGAGAACGATATTCCATTTGAGAAGATCCAAACTGTTGCAGATGTTTTGCGCGATGAAGAGGCATTTGCGAATGACCAACTTCGCCGCGTGAAATATGTGGACCAGGGGCCAACAAGTCAGTTCACTGACAATGATGAATACATCATCACCACACCTCCTTTCCGTTTGGCATCTATTGGCGACCCTGTTCTGTATCGTTCGCGTCCTGTTGGTTACGATACGCGTAAGGTTTTGAAAGATATTGCTGGTTACACCGATGCTGAAGTAGATAAGCTCTCTGCTGATGGAGCCGTACTGGAATATAGCGGCGATCCTGTTCCAGAAGAAGCTCTGCAGCCAAGCTACGGTCCTCACTCTAAGAAGAACTAAGGAAGGTTTGTTCTTATGGCGAAAAAAGCAACTCCATTTTCAAACATCACCGTTTTGGATTTCTCTCGTTACCTTCCTGGTGGTTATGCAACTCAAGTTCTTGCCGATCTTGGCGCAGAAGTGATTAAGGTTGAAGACACTGGTCTTGGCGATTTTATGCGTCACGATTATCCAACTATGGGTGGCGGCATCTCTTACTACATCACTGCTTTGGGTCGCAATAAAAAGTCTGTCTCTTTGAATCTTAAAGATAGCGAAGTGGTTGATTGGTTCTTAAAGATGGCTAAGGAAGCAGACGTTATCGTTGAAAGCTTTCGTCCAGGCGTTACCGCAAAGCTAGGCATTGACTACGAAACGGTTAAAGCAATCAACCCCCGTATCATTTACTGTTCAATTTCTGGTTATGGTGCAACCGATCCTCGCTCAAAGAAGGCTCAGCACGACCTTAACATGCAGGCAACCAGTGGTTATTTGTCAGTAAATTATGGCTCTACCTCACCTCTTCACTTATGCGACTTGTCTTCAGGCATGGTTGCAGGACAAGCTTTGCTCGCTGCTTTGTATGCGCGTGAACAAACGGGCGAAGGTTGTTATATCGACACGTCAATGTTTGACTGCTTCGTATGGTGGAACTCTTTGCTTGACAGTCGTTGGTGCTTCAATGGTGGAGAGTGCAAGCGTAACGATCTTGAATATCCTTCAACTGCGTACAATGTGTACGAAACGGCTGACGGAGGGAAGCTTGCTCTTGGTATGGTAGAGCCTAAGTTTTGGGAGCCCTTCTGTGATGCAATTGGCCATCCTGAAATTAAACCAACTGGCTTGATGCGTGAATGGGAAGCTCCTGAAGCGTTCGAAATTGTTCGTGAAACCATTAAGTCTAAAACTACTCAGGAATGGCTTGATTGGCTCGAGGATAAGGACTTCTGCATTGCTAAAGTTAATTCCAAGACCGAGGCTGTTGAACAGATTACGCGCGAGAATCCAGAAGCTCTTGCTTGGGTTGAATTCCCTCGAGTGGGTCGCGTTCTCCAGACTGGTTTGCCCCATCATCTTTCCAATATTCCTGTTGAGATTTCTGAGTTTGAAGCTCCTTCACTTCTTGGTGAAGATACTGCTGAGTATCTCAAAAAGGCTGGTGCTGACGATGAGACTATTGCTCGTTTGAAAGAAAATGGTTCAATTCGCTTGGGCGACGATATTGAGGAAGAAGAAGACTTCGCTCCAATCGCGCCAACGAATTAGTGTCCTAAAGTTTGTCTGTTGTGATGGGCAGGCAATTTGAGATACCGCTTTCCTGGTGAGTGGGAAAGCAAGGGGGGATCTCCTTTAGGAATGTCTTTCCTTAATGAAGAACCGCCGGTTTTCCGGCGGTTCTTCGACGTTTCGACCGTTTTGTTTCGTATTCTTTTTTGGGTAGCGCTTTTAGATCTTTAGATTATGGTCTTGCTTTTTGTACAAAAGAGAGTTGTCGTAGGCTTATAGGAAAAAGGGATCGTAAAAAAGAATAGACCCCTGCTGCTTTGATCCTCACCCAAATCTTGGACGACCTAAATAAAGACTATGCCGCTAGGGGCCTGGTTTTTGTAAATAAAACGCTCTGTGTTAAGCGAGTTTTCCTGTGGCTTTTTTGTAGAACTTAGCGGCGTCAACAATGAAGCGATGATGCGTTCCTTCGCCAATAAGTCCTGCATTATCGTAAGCTTTTACTTCAAAGGTAAGTGCGCGGTCATTCACTTCCGTAAGGGTGCTTTCACATCGAATATGAGCACCAACGGGACTTGCGGAAACGTGTTTAATAGAAATCTCAGTTCCAACAGTTGTTTGGCCCTTTTCCAAAAGAGGTTCAACGCTCTGTGCGGCTGTGCCCTCCATGAGGGCAATCATTGCAGGGGTGGCGAAAACGCGGAGAGTTCCGCTTCCCATTGAAAGAGCCGTATTTGAATCTGAAACCATTATTTCTTCGGTGTTAGTGGTGCCTGCACTAAGCATAGATACGCCTTTCTTTTTTGCGATAGACCACGCGAAAACTGAAAAAATCTTTTCCCGTAGCAATCTCTACCAGTTATCAGTAAGAACATATCATTCTTTATTTCTGGGGGCTAGTATAAAGATGCACTCGCCACGCCTCAGGGAGGGAGGCGTGGCTCAGCAGTTTCTGTCTTGAGGGTGCGCTTGACAGAAATGGAGGGCTTCTAACCGAGCGCTCAAAGAATAGATGCATTCACGTGATACGATGCTCGCTAAGAAGCCTCTTTTGGATTTCTAAAACAAAAAACAGCAGGTCATATCGAATTTAAAGCCCCTCTTTGATATAGACGCGTTTTAGAACATGTTTTAGAATATGTTCATATTCACATTTAGAAAAAGGAGAGTCAAGAGGTTTTTTAAAGTTTTGATTATCAGGGCTTTTCGAGTTATATAATCAAGCTAAAAGCCGAAGTATTTGAGCACCGTAACAAGAAAAGGAACGTAATGACGAGAAAGAATAAATATGTTTCGGTTCAAGAAACAAGAGCTCAAGTCACACGCGAAAAGCTTTTGAAAGCTGCATTGAAACTTGTTAATCAGTATGGAATGAAATACCTTACGGTTCGCAATGTCTGTGATGCGGCAGGGCTTTCTACTGGCAGCTTTTATAATCTTTTTAGCGGCAAAGATGAGCTGATTGCTTATTATTTGAAGCATGTTTTCTTGACATACAAAAAACAAGCCGACGTCGAAGGCGCCCATCATAACGCTATCGAAAAAAGTCTCTTAATCTATCGCTTTTACATTCAGTGCTGTAAAGAAGCAGGCTTAGAATTCGTTTCGTCTTTGTATTCGGGTAATACCAATCCTGCTTTTGATTTTCTTGATCGCTCTCCTGAAGACGAGTTAGTTCTTGACCGCGTTCGCGAGTACATTGAACAAGGCAAGGAAAACGGTGAAATTCGCACCGACATTGATACCAACATCATTCTCATGCGCATTGCTGTAATTGTTACGGGAAACGTCTTTTATTGGTGTGTGTTTGAGGGTGATTCTGATGTTGCCTATCAGACAGATGACATGCTTAAGCAGTATTTATTAACAACAGCGGTTGATCCAAATATAAAGATTGATCTTCCTCCGATTGAGCGCGAAGGACGTTTTTCGGAATATCAATAATTGGTTACATCACCTGGTGTAACAGAATGGGTAATGGTATTCTGAATCTAGGGAATGAGCTCGGTGAGGGTCGAGCTAAAATGATAAGAAGGGGAGGCAGTTATGTTATTTAATAATATTATTGTCGCTTATGATGGTTCAGAAAATGCACTTGTTGCTGCACGTAAGGCGCGCGAAATCGCCGAGATGGATCCGTCTATCAAAGTGCATATTACGTACGTAACCACCCATCCAAATGCTCAGTTGCCAGCAAACTTTAGCAACGAGTCTTTTGATCCGCAGCAATACATGCTTTCCGTGGATGACATTATTGCTTTGTATAACAAGACTATTGAAGAGGAAACCAAAACGGTAAAAGATGGTATTGGTGATACCTTTGCAGGAATCGAAGATCAGGTAAGTATTGACGTTGTTCCTGGCTATACTCCTGCTGCAGATATTCTTGCTCACGCAAAGAAAGTTAACGCAGATCTAATTGTAATGGGTTCTCGTGGCCTGGGGGCTATTCGAGGTGTACTTGGTTCGGTTAGCTATGCAGTTTTGCGTGAGTCTCCTATTCCTGTTCTCGTTGTTAAATAACTTCGGTAAAAAGACTTCCGAATACCCGCTTCTTTTGAGGCGGGTATTTTTTTATAACGTCAGTTCAGTTAGAAAAAGAATCTTGCAAGTTAATTGCATCGAGCAGGGGATACGGGGCTGTTTCGGCAATTGTTTGACCCAGAGGTGTTTCACATTGGAAGCTACTTAAGCCTATATACCAGCAGCAATAGTTGCGAGAAGCTCAACAAAGATATCATCGTCGTTTAGCGAGGGGATATAGGTGAAATCGGACTCAATGCCTTCGTCTTGGCAAGCTTTATCAAAAAACTTTCGCTGCACCACATCGCAATCGTAGAGCGTTTCAAGACAATCGGCGCTAAATCCGGGCGCAATAATGGCAACACGATTTACTTTCTTCTGGGCAAGCACTTGAAGGACAGTGTAGATATTGGGTCCGACCCACTTTCGGGAATCTTCAAATCGTGAGTGGAAAGTAATTTCCCAATCTTGCCGAGGGATGTTAAGGCTTTGCGCAAGAGTATTCATGCTCTGCTCAATTTCTGCTACATAGGAATCTCCGCGATTAATATGCTTGAGGGGAACAGAGTGAAACGTGAACAAAAGTTTAGAGCCTGGCTCGTAATTCCAACTGCGAAGAATAATATTTTTTATCGCTTCAATATAGAGAGGCTCATCTGAGTAGCCCTTGATGCATTGATGGGAAATGTTGGGGTATGTTCTTGCAACGCTTCGTGCTTTTTCTAAACACGTTTTAGTGGTAGAAAACGCCGTTTGAGGAAAGAGCGGGATGGATGTAACACTTGTGCAGCCCGCTTCAGCAAAACGTGAAAAAGCTTTTTCGATAGAGGGGTTTCCATATCTTGCCCCAAATTCAACAACAAAACAGGTATTTGTTGCGTGCTGATTAAGGTAGTTTTGAAGCTTATCGCGAAGCGAAAGACTATGGACCATAAATGGAGAACCCTCAGGGGTCCAAATGCTTTGGTAGCGCCCAGAGGTTATTTGAGGGCGTTTTCTTAGAATAAAAGCGTTAAGGATGATGTTCCATATAAAAGGAGGCACATCAATTAAGTTTCTGTCTGACAAAAACTCTGCCAAATAGGTTCTAATATCTTCAGGCTTAGGGGAATCGGGGGTACCTGTATTAATAAGTAAGATACCTTTTTTTTGCACACGAGGAGAATCCTGCAATAAGGAAGAGGGCGCATTCTCGATGTTTCCTTCATTTTCTGTCATGCGTTATTGTTTGGTTTTGTTCGCTTCTACCATTGCAGGGGTAAGGGTAGGAATACGAATTTTCATGAGGTAAAGAAGCCACAAGCAAACGAGCATCAAGATAACCCACACAACAAAATTCCAGCCAGGAATATCTCTTACAACAAAAGCGCTGACCCCCATGAGGGAAAACGAGATTGCCAAGATTCGGTTTTTAACACGTGCTTCAATACCTTTATTTTCTTTGAAAGGCACAACATAGGCTTGGTAAGCCTTGCTTGCTTCAAGCTTTTTCATGAGCCTTTCCGATGAGCGTGCGAAAAGGAAGGCTGCCAATAAAAGAAAAGGCGTGGTTGGGAGAACTGGAAGGAATATTCCAATGAGGCCTAAAGCGGTACAAATAATGCCGCAGGTTGCAAAAATTCCTCTTAATAACTTTGCTCTCATAATCCCTCTTCACCTATCACTAATGTTAATTAGAAATATAGCGTGGGAGCAATCCGTTAGAGGCAAGGTATAGGTAAATGGCTTTCAAAAAACAGACGGTAGTTCTTTTTGAAATTCTAAAAAGAGCAAACTGCTTACAGTATTATGAGGAAGTTATTTAATCATCTTGGCAAGGAAATAGTACTCATATGGCTTTCTTATTCGGTTGCGAAAAAGTTCATTTGGAATATCCCTCAAAAACACTTTTCGAAAGTCTTTCATTGGGCGTAGACGACGGGGATTGTATCGGCGTTGTTGGACGTAATGGCGACGGTAAATCTTCACTCTTAGGTCTTTTTGATGGGTCGGTTAAACCTGATGAAGGGCGCGTTTTGAGAACGAGCGGAGTTCGTTTTGTCTCTTTGCGTCAGAAAGATGAATTAAAAGATGATGAAACAATTGCATGGAACGTGGTTGGTGACACTCCGGAATATCTTTGGGCATCAGATGCGTCTATTCGTGAAATAATTAAGGGCTTGATAGGCGACCTTTCTTGGGAGCAAACGGTTTCTTCGCTTTCTGGGGGAGAGCGTCGCCGTGTTGATCTTGCTCGCGTGCTTATTGCAGATGCCGATGTCGTTCTTTTAGATGAGCCAACAAATCATCTCGATGTGGGTGCAATTGCCTGGCTTGCTCAGCACTTAAAGCGGCGTTTTTCTAAGAAGGCTGGCGCTCTTGTCGTAGTAACGCATGATCGCTGGTTTTTGGATGAAGTGTGCCAGTCAATGTGGGAAGTTCACGATGGAATAGTTGAGCCGTTCGAGGGTGGTTATTCTGCATATATTCTGCAACGTGTTGAGCGAGATCGTTTAGCGCAACAGGCAGAACAAAAACGTCAGAATCTTATGAGACGTGAGCTTGCTTGGCTTTCACGTGGGGCAAGGGCTCGTTCCACCAAACCAAAGTTTCATGTTGAAGCGGCCGAGGCACTTATTGCAGGTGAACCTCCTTTGCGCAATACGGTAGAGCTTAAGCGTGCTGCAATATCGCGTTTGGGGAAACAATGTGTTTCGGTTGAAGGAGTAACGTTTGCCTATCCTGATGAAAAGCCTATTTTTTCTAACCTTACCTGGCTTATTGGCCCTGGTGATCGTTATGGGCTTTTGGGGGAAAATGGAGCAGGTAAATCAACTCTTCTTGATATTGTTCAGGGAATTCTTACACCCCAAAAGGGACGGGTGAAAATTGGCAAGACGGTCAAGTTTGCCTTTCTGTCTCAAAAGCTCGAAGAGCTTGAAAAACTGGGGTCTTCCTTGGTGAGGGAAGTGCTTGGTCGCTATAAATCAAAGTATGTTATTGATGGAAAAGAAGTGTCGCCTGCACAGCTTTTTGAGCAGCTTGGCTTTAGTAAGACCGTTCTTTCAGACGCAGTGGATACGCTTTCAGGGGGACAAAAACGTAGGCTGCAGCTCATGCTTATTTTGCTTGACGCCCCTAACGTTTTAATTTTGGACGAGCCAAGCAATGACCTCGATACTGACATGCTTGTTGCCATGGAAAATGTGCTCGATACGTGGCCCGGAACGCTCATCATGGTAAGCCATGATCGCTATTTGATGGAGCGCGTGACTGATCAACAATATGCCCTTATCGATGGGGTTTTGCGTCATGTTCCTCGTGGAGTAGATGAATATCTTGAGCTGCTTGATGAGACGAAAAGGAATCGTAAGCAGGGAAAAGAGCGCTCTCGAAAAGGACAGACGAGCGCTTGTTCGGCTTCGCAAAAAGCACAGGCAAAACAGAGTGAATCTCGTTTGTCGGGAGGCGAAGCGCATCAAGCACGCAAACAGATAAAATCGCTCGAGCGAAAAATGCATACGCTTGAAGGAAAGATCGAAAAAGCGAAACAAGAGCAGTTGGAGGTTGATCCTTCTGATTATGTGAAGCTTGGAGCCATTCAGGAAAAAATACAGAACTTCAAAGAAGAGAAAGAAGCGCTTGAGGAAGAATGGCTGGAACTATCTGAGCTGTTGGACGAGTGACATAAAAGGCCTTCCGAAGTATTGGTTAGACAAATACTGGGCAAAGAGGTGCCGGGTAAACAGTCATTTCGACGAACAGTTAATTGAAAACGGGTATGTAAAATTAGTGGTTGGAAGTTGTTAAATAGCTGGTTGAGGAACTGTTGTGCAGAGTATGGTATTCCAACCGTCTATCTAACAAACCGTGAACCGTTAGACTAAACCACTTATTTTGCATATCCGAATTAAAGGCTGACAAAGAGCCATACGGTACTAATCAACCGTTTCAGCGTAAATATGCCACTAACGTAGTTTTTTATGCCTAAAATGTTGTGTCGCTTTTGATTTCGTTCTCGCAAAACGAAATGTCCCCTATGCTATATCCGTATTATTCGCGCAGCCACCAAATCGGAGTTTCCTTGAGCCCCACAACCATAGGCATTTCAATAGCCAACAGCCTATCAAATGCAGGGCTACCCACAGCACTCAGTTTTTTTTGCGCTTTCGCTCTTCTTATCTCTATTGAGCTAGTCCTCTTAACAGCCCTCGTCAAACTTGCCAAATCTACTGTAGAAGCAGCTCTCAAGACCCAATTTCGAAAACGCTATCATATTGCACTCAGTAAATCCGCCACAATTCGACCTCTGCTGTCAACCTCAGAACAAGGTACAGTAGCCTTGCATATACCCTTTTGGAGATACGGAAACAAAGACGGCTCAAGAGATAAGCGTCGTCAGAGCAACAATCTGATTTGCGAAAAGTCTCTTTTGAAAATATCTCACTTTTCTATTATGAGTTCTGAACCCTTCATTATCTACTGGCTCTACAGGGAGTTAGTTCTTCGAGGCATCCTCTTCGACAGACCAAAAATCTTCCACGGCCCGCACTGCGCACAAACAAACGCTTTAAAAGCGCACCATATATCAAAGCCAGCCTCTCAAGCTGCGTCGGTTGTTTACGAGCATTATTCAAACCATCCGACAGATTTCGAAGAATATTGCGCTGAAATATTCCGTCAACATGGCTACAAAGCGGAAACCACGCCTAAAACAAACGACGGCGGATTCGATATTAAAATGGTTGATCCTCAAGGAAACCGATGTATCGTTGAATGCAAATGCTACAACCCGACAAACGAAAGCGTTGGCCGAGACACTGTGCAAAAGCTTGTCGGCGCAAACGCAATCGTGCAGGCACAGCGAATGATTTTTGTTACTACAGCTCGATTTACTGACGCTGCTGTCGAATACGCTCAATCCACACCAATCCCCGTAGAATTGATTGACGGGAACAAACTCGAGCAGATAATCTGCAGCGCTTCACAGAACAAACCCGCTTATTTAAACGAACGAGGAGAAGTGGGCGACCGATTAGGCGACGATCTGTCATGGGATGCTATTTCCCGGTATTATCCACCCGATGTTACGCCATGCAATAACACAAGGTACACCAATGAAATATAGCCCGATTGTCAGAAGGGGCATTGGGGCTATCGCGCTCGTTTTGTTACTTATTTTCAACACCATTGCCCTAGTGTCTTTAGGTTCCGTTATTTTCCAAAGAAACTTATCTATGTCAGTCATCAGTCAGGATGCAGATACTTTTGTCCTTCCCGATAGCAATACTCGACTTTACACGGAAGATGAAGTTCAGCAGCTAAATGATTATGACTTGACAATCGCTATCAATGAGATTTATGCACGGCATGGACTCATGTTCAATGATCCAGACTTAGTCGAACACTTCACATCGCAAAGCTGGTATGTTCCAACCCGCACGCTTGCCGACTTCGAAGAAGGCAGTCTTTTCAACGAAGTTGAGCAGCAAAACATCATTACGTTAGCGACGGAAAGGGAACGACGCTCCTTATAAGCAAGCCGCTAATTTGGCGCTGAATAACATGACTCGGTGGCTATTTTTCCCAACCAGCTATTTAATAGTTTCCAACCACTTATTTTACATATCCCTAAAGACAAGCTGCGCACGGACAATCAAACGTATTGATAAACCGTTGGTTGGTGAACAAGTATTCTGACGGATTTTATTCAAGCCATTGTATAAGTTCTTTATTGATTGAAGATTTAGCTAAACTCGTTTTAGTATTGCGTTAAAGTTAAGGGTTGAAACGCAATCGTCCAAATGAGGTAGAGGTTAATGGAAAAGACTGCGCGTATTACTGGAACAACTAAGCTTGTTGGTTTGATCGGAAGCCCCGTGCAGCATTCGGGTTCTCCTACAATCCACAATGCAGTATTTGAGAAGCTCGGACTTGATTGCGCTTATTTTGCCTTTGACGTCGATAATGTTCGTCTGCAAGATACCGTGCGCGGAATGGTGTCTATGGGTTTTCTTGGCTATAACGTTACTACACCCTGTAAAACATTCATTCTTCCTTTCTTGGATGAAGTGTCTGAGGCTGCCGAGATAATGGGTGCGGTAAACACGGTTGTTATTCAGAATGGACGTTCTCTCGGAGATAACGCCGACGGGGCTGCTTTCATGCGAAATCTTGTTCTTAATGGCGTTAATATCCGAGGCAAGAAAATAACCGTTCTTGGTGCAGGCGGCGCAGGATCTGCTGTTATTGCGCAGGCTTCGCTCGATGGTGTTTCGAAGATTGATGTTTTCAATCGCAAGGATGAATTTTATAAGAGTGCCGAAGAACTTATCGATCGTATTCATGATCATGGTTCGTCGTGTGAAATAAACCTATTCGACCTTGATGAGGAAGATCAGCTCGCGGCTTCAATCAGCGAATCTGTGCTTGTAGTCAATGCAACCAATGTGGGTTCTCCCGAGCTTCCAGGCTGCTTAGTGAAACCCGAAATGCTTCATACTGACCTTATTGTGGCTGATATGGTGTATGTTCCCTGCGAAACTGAGCTTATTAAAATGGCGCGTGAACACAACAATAAAGTTATCGATGGTGTGGGAGTCTTTCTTCAACAGGCCGCGATTAGCGAGCGTCTTTGGTTGGGGCGTGAAATGCCGCTTGACTTTGCTCGTGAGGTGTTCTTTTCGGAGAAATCTGGGAAATAAAAAAGAATCTGCTCAATTGAGCAGATTCTTGATAGTAGCAACTGGCGGAGGAAGTAGGATTCGAACCCACGGTACCTCTCGGTACAACGGTTTTCAAGACCGCCGCATTCAACCGCTCTGCCATTCCTCCAGTAGGTGCGCAAATCAGGATAACACATAATGATAAAAAACGGTCAAAGTATGCCTAAAGAATTCTGTGAAACTGCAGATATATGTATTTCTTCTTGTGGTGAACAAGCGGAAATTGCGCAGATGGGTCTTGCTGACAAGGAGTCTATCAGATCAGCTGAGGCGAAAGGCGCCTGCTCTGCGGGCGCTCTAAATTCTCTTAATACTTACCACCAAAGGCCTCGTCAGGAATGCGACGCTTACTTTATGGCTCAGGCTATCAATCAAGCACGCAGCGCAGAGCTTCTCGATGAAGTTCCTATTGGAGCTGTGGTGGTGTTTGAGGGGCGTATTATTGCTCAGGCGGGAAATCGGCGTGAAACTGATGCTGACCCTGCAGGTCATGCGGAGTTTCTTGCGCTCAAACGGGCAGCAGAAGTGCTGGGCGCCTGGAGGCTTTCAGGTTGTACGGTGTATGTAACGCTAGAACCTTGTATTATGTGTGCGGGTCTTATGCATCAAGCCCGTATTGATAGGTGTGTGTTTGGTGCCTTTGATCCTAAGGCTGGCGCGCTCGGGTCTTTGTATCAGGTGCATGCTGATACACGGCTTAATCACCAGTTTGAGGTCACGGCAGGAGTGTGCGAAACTGAATGCGCGCAGCTGCTCAAAAGCTTTTTTACAAAGAAAAGACGCTTAAAGAAGGCGCAAAAGGCCACTGAAAAAGGCCAATAGAAAGAGGAATGTAATGAATTACATAAAGCTTATTGCTCCGGCAAAAGTGAACTTAGTTTTGGCGGTTGGAGACACGCGTGAAGACGGGTTTCATTCGGTTGATACCATCATGCACGCGCTTGCACTTCATGATGTTTTAGAGATGTATCACTATGATGCGGAAGACGAGGGAACTGGTCTTGTTGTAAGAATCACCAGCGAGCTTGACGACGGGGTTAATCTCGATATTCCCGTGGAGGAAAACATCATCTATCGTGCTGTTACCCTGTTGGCTGAAGAAATCGGACGCAAGGAAGATGAGGAAATTCGTGTTACCTTAGTAAAGCACATCCCAAGTGAAGCGGGCTTGGGAGGAGGTTCTTCTGATGCGGCAGCTGCCTTGCATGGTGCTGCTCTTATGTGGGGAGTTTCGCTTGACGACGAGCGGCTACTAAACGTGGCAAAGCGACTCGGCGCCGATGTTGCATTTTTCCTTCAGGGCGGTTGTGCTTATCTGAATGGAAAAGGGGACGCGGTAGTCAAAATACTTGTTCCGCGAAAGGATTTCTGTGTGCTTGTTCGTCCAGGTGTTGGTATTTCAACGAAGTCCGCTTATGAAGCCTTTGATAAAAACCCCGTAGAAGTAACGCAAGAGTATCGCAAAAGCCTTTCTGAGCTTGATGAGGCGAGCGAAGTTGAGCTTTGGAACAACATGACTCAGGCTTCCGAATCGCTGTGCGAAGAATTGCGCGTCATGCGTGAGTGGCTCGAAACAAATTTCAAAGAGAACGATGTCGTTCTGTGCGGAAGCGGTTCTGCCATGTGCGTGATTTGTTCGACATATGATGAAGCGGTTGCAGTTTCCGTAAGTGCTCAGCGAGAAGGATATTGGACACGAGTATCATCTTTAACTCGTGTTGGCGCCCAAGTGGTAGAGAGTTTTTAGCCTGTTATTTGTTACACTCGAAGAAATGCTTCGACGGGAGGGATTTATATGGTTGTAGGAATAGTAATCGCCGTCATTGTTGTCGTTCTTATCATTGCGCTGGTGGCTCTGTACAACAATTTTGTTCAGCTTCGCAACCGCGTTGATAATGCATGGTCACAGATCGATGTTCAGCTTCAGCGTCGACTAGATTTGATTCCAAACCTAGTCGAAACGGTTAAGGGATACGCTGCTCACGAGCAGGGAACCTTCGATATGGTCACGAAGGCACGCAGCGCTGTTGTTCAGGCCCAAACACCTGAAGGAAAAATGGCCGCAGACAATGTGCTTACCGATACGCTCAAAAGTCTTTTTGCGGTGTCTGAGGCGTATCCAGAGCTAAAGGCTAACCAAAACTTCCAGCAGTTGCAATCAGAACTTGCCGCGACGGAAGATCAGATTAGCTACATGCGTCAAAGCTACAACGATGTTGTTATGAAGTACAACAATGCCATTGAAACATTCCCTGGTGTTTTGATTGCTGGTCCGTTTGGTTTTAAAAAGCGCGAAAGCTTTGATGCAAATGTTTCAGCATCGGCAAGCCCCGTTGTTTCTTTTGGTCAAGGTAATCAGCCAGGAGCCCCTGCGGTAAACATGGATACCGCTCCTAAAGATCCTTCCCAGCACATCTAGTCTATAGGCAAAAGAAAAGACCCTATCTCATGTATGGGATAGGGTCTTTGAGCAATCAGTGGCGGAGAGCTAGGGATTCGAACCCTAGATACGCTTTTGGCGTATACTCGCTTAGCAGGCGAGCACCTTCGGCCTCTCGGTCAGCTCTCCAATATTGGTTTGCGAATTGAAATGATAACCTGCCCACTCATATCTTGCAAGGAGGAGAGCGGTGCAAAATAGTTTGTTTTATCAAAAAAATAAAAACATTCTCACAAATGAGAGGATGACCATAAGTAAAAACTCAGTTTCAGAGAAAACAGAAAAACACTTTTCTGTAAGTATTCTTTTCTTGGGCTTTCTTGCTGCAGTTATGCTTGCGCTCGTTTTGATGCCTCAAGCGGCGTATGCGAAATCATACGAGATGCCTAAGGTGACAATTGATGCGGCCGCTCATGAAAATGGCGACCTTCAGGTAACTGAGCAGCGGACTTTTTCGTTTAACGGCACATTTTCGGCTGTTTGGTGGGAATTCGAGAATATTCCCTCATATTCTTCTTTGAATGTGAGCAGCGTTTCTCTTGCGTATGATTCGGGAGAAACTAAGCAGCTTTCTTCTGTTCCTTTTGTTCTTGATTGGCGCGATGCTGGTGGACCCGCTTATTCGTCTTATTCGGTTGACTCTCCTAAAAATACGCTCTATGTGTTTTTTGCCGCTGAAGATGAAGACGTAACTATAACCATTAACTACACCATTACGGATGTGGTTTCGGTACATCAGGACGTGGCGGAGTTGTATTGGAAAGTGGTAGGAACAAGTTGGGCAGCTGACTCTCAAAATGTTTCGATGAATTTGTCACTTCCTGTGCCTGCGGGTGCTTCGGTGGTGCCAGGCGATACGGTTCGCGCTTGGGGTCATGGTCCCTTAAATGCTACGGTCGTCTTCCAAGATGATGGAACCATTCAGTATTCAATCCCGTCGGTTTCGAGTGGGCACTACGCGGAAGCTCGTGTGGTATTTCCTTCGTCGTGGATGACAGGGGTAAAGCCAACGGATGAAAACGCGAACCCTAATCAGTCAAAACTTGATTCAATTCTTTCTGAAGAACAGCAGTGGGCCGACGAGGCAAATGCTCAGCGTATAGGCTCTATTGTTTTGCTTTTGGTTGCAATTGCAGTTTCTTTGGCGGCATGCATCTGGGCTCTATGGAACTTTATTCGTTACGGAAAAGAGCTCAAGCCTCAATTCATTGATGAATACTGGCGTGATGTGCCCGTTAAAGGAGAGCATCCTGCGGTAATCGGTCGTCTCTGTCGTTTTGATAAGCAAGAAGCGAGTGACTTTACCGTGACTATCATGAACTTGGTAAATGAAGGGGCTCTCCTGATCAATAAAGGCACCTACCCTTCAGGTAAGAAGGTTGTCGAAGACTATTACCTCACACGGGTTGACTCCTATATTCCCAAGACAGAGATTGACCGAAAGGCTCTTTCGATACTGTTTGATGACATTGCAAAAGGTAAAAATGCTTTATGGCTTGCTTCAATTAAACAGTATGCAAAAGATAATCCAACAGATTTCTCTGCGGATATGGAAACATGGCAAGATCAAGTGACGGCTCAAACCATGCAGGGTAACTACTTCGAGGATTATTCCAAAGATAAGAAGTTTAAAACCATTGGTCTCGCCTTAGGACTACTGCTACTCGGTTTTGTTTTGTCGTGTATTTCAGAAAATCCTCTTGTTATAGCTCCCTGTATTATTGCATCGGTGGTTGTAGGGGTACTGTCTCGCTTTATGGAACGTAGAACACAAAAAGGTGCCGATGCATATGCTCGATGCAAGGCACTTAAGAAGTGGCTGACTGATTTTTCCGCACTGAATGAACGTCCTGTGCTCGATATTAAGGTATGGGGAAAGTTTATGGTATACGCCTATTTGTTTGGGGTTGCAGACAAAGTGATGAAGGAGTTAAGAAAAACAATTCCAGAGTTGTTTAGTGCCGATGAGCAAATGATGGGTCAGTCACCTTACTACGTGCCTTGGTGGCTTCTCTATACCAACGCATACAGTAGCAATTCGGTTTTGCCTGACTTTACTTCAGCTTTTGACAACGCTCTTTCTTCATCTCTTGAGGCAACTTCTTCGGCAGCAAGTGGAGATTTTTCAAGCGGAGGCGGCTTCGGTGGAGGATTCTCTGGCGGAGGCGGCGGTGGCTTCGGTGGAGGCGGCGGCGCACGCTAGGCGGGTGTCGCGAATAGCCCTGACGGTTTAAGGCTAAACTGCATAAGACGCGAACAGAAAACGTGTTATAGTTGCCTAAGGACAAGTGGCGAAGTAAGGAAGAGGAATGATAAACAATACGTCTAACATTATTTTGATTGGAATGCCTGGTGCGGGTAAGTCTACGTTGGGTGTTGTTCTCGCAAAAATCTTGAACTATTCCTTCATCGACGCTGACCTGTTAATTCAAAGTCAATGCGACAAAACACTTCAGAAAATCATTGATGCCTGTGGTCCTGATGGGTTTATTGAGGTCGAAAATGAAGTTCTCTGTACGTTGTCTGCTGATCAGAGCGTAATTGCAACGGGCGGTTCGGCAGTGTACTCCGATGAGGCCATGAAACACCTTTCAAGTATCGGAACTGTTGTTTACTTGCAGGTTTCTTTAAAGGAGCTCGAAAATCGCCTCGGTGGCTTATATGAGCGCGGTGTTGTTATGAAAGACGGCATCGGTATGAGCTTGAACGCTTTATATGAGGAGCGCATTCCGCTCTATGAAAAATATGCTGAAGTAACTATTGATATTGATGGGCTTTCTGTTCGTGATGCTGCTCGTCAGCTCGTTGATAAGCTTTCTATGCGCTAAGTTAATACAAGAATATCTAAAGCTTAAGGAGTGCTTATAGGGTGTCTATAAGCACTCCTTATTTTTTGAAGTAAAAGAATCATAGTTTTCACGGCGAAAGGTTGTTTCTTTTCTCGCTAAGAAGCGTTGTTGCTTGTTAGCTTCACTCGTTGGCTCTCGGTGCATAGACACTGTCCGACAAACGCTTTCGGCTTACATTTCGAAAGAACCAGTCTAGAGTTAAAACAGAATGGCAAGGAAAAATCCCTAGCGAATCAATGCATCGCAGATCGACGACAGTTATATTTCAAGAAGTCGTTCTGAACCATCGATGTCAGCAATTTTTGCCGTACCTTCGGCTAGTGAAAAGAAGGTGAGTCGAGGGTCTTCTGGCTCGTCATAGGTTTCTCCGAGGGCGGTCATGTGATCGTATCCTGCCTTGCGAGTTTCAGGGCTAACTTCATCAATCATGCTGGCTTTTCCGGTAACGACAATCCAGCCAAAGCCGGGCTTCCAGCCACTGAGTTCGAATTTAGGGTTTGCTTTGAGCTGGTGATAAACGTCTTTGTTTGTGGCTGTGCAAAACCAGAGTTTTCCGCCGTCAATTGCGGCAAAACTGAAGGGGCGAACACGTGGCTGATCTTCCTCGCAGGTTGCCAGATACCATGCTGGTACTGAAGTGAGATATTCTAGAATTTCATCCATTGCATGTCCTTTCTTGTCGGTATTTGATAGTGCAGAGAGTGTTTATTATTCGAGAAACGTAATTCTTGCAAGATCTTACAGAAGCCCTCTTCGCTCATCGCATGCATGTTGAGCCTTGCTCTGAGCTTTAGAGCAGCGCTAGAGCATAGGGAAGGCAAATATTGATTGCAATTATACAAGCGGTGCCAATAAGTAGATAAATAAAGCCAAGAACATCTCGCTTTGAATAGGAGAGTGATTTGAGTCTTGTACGTCCAACTCCGCCGTGATAGCAGCGGGCATCCATACCAAGAGAGAGGGTTTCTGCATGGCGAAATGCGCTGGTGAAAAGGGGAACAATGAGTGAGGTCATCATAGAGATTGTGCCTTTAGGACTAGAGCTAAAGTTTGCTCCACGGCTAATTTGAGCTCGGTAGATAGTTTGTAGCTCAAGGGCGAATTGAGGAAGAAAGCGCAGCGCAATTCCCATCATCATTGAAAGCTCGTGAGCAGGAAGGCCAATGCGCTTAAAGGGCTGCAAGAGCCGTTCGAAGGCGTCGGTAATATCAAGAGTTGTGGTTGCTAGGGTGAGTAAACTCATGCCAAGAAGCAAAAGGGTAAGACGAATTGCGATAAAAATTGCCTGTTCAATGCCCTTTTGGCTGATGCAGATTATGCCTGCTTGGAAATATACTTCGCCGCCCTGGACAAAAAAGATATTGAGAAGTGCGGTGATAATAACAAGGAAAGCTAACGGTGCAATGGAAACGAATGCCTGCCTGAGCGAAATACGTGCAAAGGCAAACATGCCAAACGTAAATAAGGCAGCGACCCCCAATGCAGGGTAGGAGCCTGCGGCAAAAACCATCACCATAAACAGAAGGGATAAGAGCAGCTTGGCTCGGGGATCCATTTTGTGAACAGCGGAATCTCTTGAAAGATAGCGACCGAAGATAGTTTGGATACTCATTATTCCTCACCGCTTTGCTCTTGGGAGGAAGTGGCTGCTTTGGTTTCGGACGGCTTGCTCTCAGGTGCTCTGTCTTTGGGCGCCTTATTTTCTAATACGGAACAATGTCGAGAAAGCTCTTTGGCAATAGCGTCAGCTAGCGTATTGGGAAGATAGAGTTTCTCTTCCAGATTGAAACCAAGATCACGCAACTCGTTGGCGAGACGTACTGAATGAGGAACACCGAGCCCAATTTCACGAAGTTCCTTAGCATGGCTAAACACTTCTTCGGGAGTGCCGAGCCAGGCAATTTCACCTTTATTCATTACCAAGACGCGATCGGCAAGGCGTGAAATATCATTCATGTTGTGAGAAACCATCACAATGGTTAAGCCTGAGCGATGAAACTTTTCAATGAGAGTAAGAAAGTCTTCGCGCGAAGCGGGGTCAAGGCCAGCAACGGGTTCATCAAGCACTAAAACACTAGGACGCATGGCGAGCACACCCGCAAATGCCACACGTCGCTGCTGTCCGCCCGAGAGCTCAAACGGAGAAACGTCTCTCAATTCATCGAAAGAAAGATTAACTTGATCAAGCGCTTCTCGAACGCGTTCCTCAACTTCGTGAGAGGAAAGCCCAAGGTTTCGTGGACCGAAAGCAACATCTTCGTATACCGATGCGGCAAAGAGTTGGTGTTCGGGGTATTGGAAGACAAGACCAATGTCGCCGCGGGCTTCAATCGCGGTTTTTTTATTCGCTAGATCTTTTCCCTTCCAAAGAACGCGTCCTTCGGTGGGATGAACCAAGCCATTGAGGTGTTGTGTGAGAGTGGATTTTCCTGATCCTGTGTGTCCGGCAATGGCAAGAAATTCGCCATCTTCCAAAGAAAAGGAAACGTTTTTCAAAGCATATTTTGGCGTTTCGCCTGCTTTTATTTGGCGTTTTGAAAGAGGGTTGTAGGAAAAGCTTACCTGTTCGAATGTAATCGACATAGCTCCTCCTTCAGCGTTTCGGTGTTGATATGTGTTGAAACGGGAAGCCCTCTATCTTGCAGCATTCGAGATATTTTCGTTGCAAAAGGAATGGCAAGGTTGAGGGTACGAAGTTTTTCATCTTGTGTAAGAACTTCTTTAGGGGATCCGTCCAGAACGCATAAGCCTTTTTCGAGCACAATAATGCGATCAGCTTCGGCAGCCTCCTCCATGAAATGAGTAATCATGACAATGGTCATTCCTTGTGCATGGAGTTCTTTGCATACGCGCATCAAACCGCGTCTGCCGCGGGGATCGAGCATGGCTGATGCTTCATCCAAAATAAGAATCTCGGGGTTCATGGCTAGAATGCCTGCGATAGCAACGCGCTGTTTTTGCCCACCCGAAAGTGCTGTGGTTTCGCGGAGTTCGTATCCTGAAAGCCCAACCTGCGCGAGTGCCTTGGTTACGCGTTCGCGCAGGTTGGGATTTTCGATTCCTAGGTTTTCGGGGCCGAAGGCAACATCGTTTTCAACGAGGCTAGCAACGAGCTGATCATCTGGATTTTGAAAAACCGAACCCGCAGAACTTCTGATAAGGAAGGTATATTCAGGATCTGATGTATCCATTCCCTTGGTGGTTACGGTTCCTTTATCAGGAAGTAAAAGAGCGTTGATGAGCTTGGAAAAAGTAGATTTTCCTGAGCCATTCGCGCCTAGTACGCAAACAAACTGACCTTTTTCTATTGTGAGATTGAGGTCTTGTAAAACGTACGAATCGCCTGTATAGGTAAAAGAAACGTCACTAAATGTGATCATGAATTAGCGACCCTTCTTTTGGTCTTTCTTTGGGGTGATGATGTTTGAGATGGATTTATAAACAATAAGGGTAATTACTGAATTTAAAAGACCTTTCAAAAGGTTGAAAGGAATAAGAACCGGAATAATCAGGGCAACAACGGCATCGAATGGAACGCCGAGCCAAGAAGGCGTAAGAAGAAGATTTCCAATGATAGAACCAATAACGCCTGCGATGATGCTGAATACCAAACCGATGATTGCAAACTTATAGGTGCGCTTTTTCTTGTAGATAAGAGCAGCAGGAAGAACGAAGCAGGTAACCACCAGGATGTTCATGAGAGCACCTGTGAAGTCTGCCATCAAAAGGCCATGGATGATAGCGGTAACAATACCAACGGCAACGCCGCCTGCAGGGCCATAGGCAAAACCTGCAACCATGGCGGGCATGTTCGAAGCATCGAACTTGAGCCAAGTTACGCCAGGAAGAAGAGGGAACTCAATAAAAGAAAGAAGCGTACCGATAGCGCACATAAGAGCCATGGTTACGAGTTGTCGCGTGCTCCAAACATTTGAATTGTTGGTGGGGGTTTTGCTTGCAGACATGAGTTTCTCCTGTCTTGTGTTCTGCAGAGGGATTTACTTTTTTTAGCCCGTGCGTTCAGCATATGCTTTGTACCTATCACGAGCTATCTTGTAAAGATTTATTTTAGCCTAAAAATAAACAACTACGCCGCATCCGTGTGGTTTTGGTCGCCTTGTCACGGTATGGGATACGGTCATGAAATGCTGGGCGTGTAGGACTGCTGGTGCATTGAGTTTCCGGAGCGGTGGTTTGCTGGAGCGCTAGGTGCACCGGGTTATTGGAACGCTGGGCGCATTATACAAAAAAAGCCATAAGGGGATTCCTTATGACTTGGTATTTTAATGGTGCCCCCGAGAGGAGTCGAACCTCCGACGCACGGTTTAGGAAACCGACGCTCTATCCACTGAGCTACGAGGGCATGTAGTTCAAAGCTTAGTCTTAAGCCTGAGCTCAAAGTTTGTACTAAAATCTTCGCCAATTCTAACATATTGGGCCTGCGTGCATATATTACACACAGGCCCAATGAAGGTATGCTGAAATGGTTTAGATAGAAGATTATCTGCTATCTCCTGTTGAGACGTAAATAGTAACGGTAGCACCCTTTGTTCCGGAGCCAGAAGAAGGAGACTGTTTTATTACGGTTCCTTTCGTTACAGTAGAGCTCGACATCTGCTCAACGCTGTAGTTGAAGCCAGCTGCTTGAAGCGCTGCGATTGCGTCATTTTGGGTTTGACCAACGACGTTTGGAATAGTTGCGCTGCCGGCGCCGCTTGAGATGGTAAGGGTAATAGTTGAACCCTTGGCAGCGGTTCCTGTTGCAGATTGAGAAATAACATTACCTTTTTCGACTGAGGTACTTTCCTGATAGGCAATATCCACTGCAAAGCCTGCTGCTTCTAGGCGCGATGTTGCGTTGGACTGAGATTGCCCTACAACATTAGGGATTGTTACTTTCTCTTCGCCTTTCGAAAGGTGGTATGTGACTGTGTCGCCTTTCTTGGCAGAATTACCCGCGGCTATGCTTTGCTCAGCTACTTTACCCTCTTCAACATCGGAAGAGTAAACAGTGTCGCCTTCACTAGCCTTAAGTCCTGCATCGGTGAGGGCCTTTTGAGCCTGGTCTTTTGTCATGCCTCTTAAGTCAGGCACGCTCACCTGTTCGGTTCCCTTGGAAACACTGATGCTAACCGTTGAACCCTTCTTGGCCTTCTGGCCTGCTTCAGGGTTAGTTCCTACCACTTTTCCTGACTCAACTTCGGTTGAGTACACCTCGGTTTCTTGGCCTATCTTAAAGCCAGCATTGGTAAGAGTTTTCTTTGCCTGGTCAACGCTTTGACCCGCAACATTAGGAACCTCAACGTTGTCGCCTGAGCTACTTACGGCAAAAGCGATTCCGCCAATAATCGCAAGGGCAGCCAAAATTGCCAGAACAATAATAAGTGGTTTCTTGCTCTTTTTCTTGGGGACATCAGCAGAGAAGCTAGTGTTTGGCTTAACTGCTTGTGTTGTATCGTTTGAAATATTGGGAATGGAAGGCATAACAGAAGTTGAGCCACCCATGGGAAGGGGAGCAACTCCGCCATTCATAACCTGGGTTTGCTGTGAGCTTGCACCAAGGTTAACGGGACGTCCTGCCAGAAAATCGTTCAAATAACGACGCATCTCTGAAGCATCTTTGAAACGAGCAGCAGGGTCTTTCTCGAGTGCCTTCATAATGATTGCTTCAAGGGAAGGGTCGATGTCAGGGTTAATGGTACGAGGCGGAGCAGGAATTTCTTTAACCTGCTTGACTGCAACACTAACTGCATCTTGACCATCAAAAGGAAGCTTGCCCGTGGTTGCTTCATACAAAACAACACCCAAGGAGTAAATATCGCTTGCAGGACCAAGGTCTTTGCCTTGAGCCTGTTCGGGAGATACATAATGCGCGGTACCTAAAACGGTTGCCGTCTGGCTCAAGCCCGCATCTCCTGCGCGTGCAATACCGAAGTCCATCACTTTGATGTTGCCATCAGGCTGAATCATGATGTTCTGCGGCTTGATGTCACGATGAATGATGTTTGCGGAATGAGCTACGCTTAACGCTTGTGCAACCTGCGAACCAATCTCTGCTGCTTTTCGCTGATTGATGAAGCCGCGTTCTTTGATTGCTGTTTTAAGATCAGTACCACGTAAGAATTCCATGACGATGTAATAGGTCTCGTCATCAAGACCCCAGTCGTAAATACTTACGATATATGGACTTTGCAATTTCGCCGCAGAAGCAGCCTCTTGACGAAAACGCTGAGTAAAAGTTGGGTCTGCAGCATATTGGGGTAGCATTACTTTCACTGCCACCATACGACCCAGCACTTTATCGTTGGCGCGGTAGACTTCAGCCATTCCACCCAAACCAACGCGCTCAGTTATCTCATACCGATCGTTGAGGGTTCTGCCAACCATGGTTCCAGCCACGTTTGTTCTCCTTTTGAACTCATGCTTTAGCAACTATGTATTAACGAGCTAAAGCATACCTTATTTCTTACAGGAAATTACGTTTAATTAAAGGGATCCTTGTGTTTTTAACGCAGTTTCCAAAACATTTTGAGCTCTTGAGGCAGCTCCTCCATCAAGAGATGCTCCTTGTTCAAGAGCGATAGCTACAACAACTTTGCAATTCTCTGATGGACCCATGCCAACAAACCAGCTATCGTCGTATTCTTTTCCTGTTTCAGAGGTACCTGTTTTTCCGGCAATTTGTACGCCTTGAACTGCCGCTGCGGTGCCTGTTCCCGAATTAACAACGCCTTCGAGAACGGTTCTTACGCGTTTAGCGATTGAGCTAGAGGTTGCCGTCATGAGCGAGGAAGGACGAGCGGTGAAGCTGCATTCTCCATCAGCGTTATAAATACTATCAACCAAGTATGGTTGCTCCATTACTCCATCGTTTGCGATAACACATCCAACGAGGGCCATTTGCAAAACGGTTGCCTGTGGACCTGCTGGGCTTGCATGCTGACCAACGGGTTCGCCAGCGGTTGCCCAAGCGGTTTCCCATTCGGTCATTTCATTGGGGTCAGGCATGAGCGATTTAACAAGAGGAATATCGAAAGAAACATCTTGGTTGAAGCCGAATTTCTCAGATCCCTCAACAAGTCTATCGCTGCCAATTTGGGTGCCCAACTGGCCGTAGACCGTATTGGAGGAAAGTTCGGTTGCGCGAGCAAGCGTAATTTCTCCATAGGAATAATTGCCAAAGTTGTTCACCTTGCCGTTACCGATGGTCATTTCTCCAGGGGAGGAGAATACGCTTGATTCGGTTGCGACATTGTTTTCAAGAGCTGTGGTGAGAGAAACCATTTTAAAGGTTGAACCGGGCGAATAAAGTGCCTGCGTTGCGCGGTTATAGAGTGCTGAAGAATCGCTTCCCGAAGAAAGAATAGATTCAATATCGGATGCGTTATAAGAAGGAGAAGAAGCGAGGGCCAATACAGCTCCCGTTTCGGGATCAATAACTACGCAAGCGCCATTGAAGCCATCAAGTGCCTGTTCTGCCGCCTGTTGAATAGTTGAGTTAATGGTGAGCTTAACGTCATTTCCGGGCGTTCCTGCATCGGTTGCAGCGTTGACGACATCAACCCATGAAGCGTAATTGCGCTGACCTTTAAGTGTGTCGTTGTATGAAGCTTCAATACCTGCTGTTCCGTAAGCTTCGGAGGCGTATCCCACAACGTGAGCAGCCAAGGTTCCTGAAGGGTACACGCGTTTATAGGTGCCGTCATCCTGTAAGACACTTTGTGCTAACACTACATTGTCGTATGTGGAAATGGTGCCACGCTCGGTACGCGCTTCGCGTGCCAGAGTGTGGTTGTTGCTCGGCATGTTTTTGTAATCGTTTGCCTGGACAACCATGATAAGCGTGAGATTTGCCACCAAAAGGGCAAACAATACCGAGAAAGCAATCATGGTTTTGGTAAGACGCTTACCCAGCGAAACACGACCCAAGACGCTTTCTGAAGAAAGGGTGCCTGTGCCAGAAATCATTTCTGTGCCAAGGCCCGTGCTCTGATCGCCGCAGCGCAGTAAGAAGCCAATAGCAATAAAGCTTGCCAAAAGCGAGGAACCACCTTGGCTTACGAAAGGCAAGGTGAGACCCGTAAGAGGAATAAGGCGTGTAACGCCACCTACGATGATGAATGCCTGCAAAATAATAGAGGCTGTTAGTCCAACAGCGATAAAGGAGCTGACATCAGATTTTGCGCGGGCTGCGGTAACAAGGCCGCGAATAGCAAAGCAGAGATACAAAAGCAGTAGACCAGCAGCGCCGAGCAAGCCGGTTTCTTCGGCGATTGCAGCAAAGATGAAGTCGCTTTCTACGATAGGGATTTGGTCGGACATACCGTTGCCAATGCCAACGCCGAACAAGCCGCCATCGGCTATGGAGAAAATGGCCTGAACGAGCTGATATCCGTCACCGGTTGCATCCTTGAAAGGATCGAGCCAGGTGTCAACACGAATCTGAACGTGGTCGAACAGCAAGAAGGCAGCAACTCCGCCAATGGCAATAAGAACAAATCCGATAATGAGATAGGTTTTCTTGCCGGTTGCCACATAGAGCATGGTGATGAATACGAAGAACACAACGAGCGCTGAGCCCAAATCTTTTTCGAAGATAACAATTAAGAGCGAAATAACCCACATCACCAAAAGTGGCACCAAGGTTGCAAGATCGGGGATCTTAAACGGACCAATACGATGAGTAAAGATTGAGAGCATCTCGCGGTTTTGGGCAAGGTATCCCGCAAGGAATAAAACGATGAGGATTTTTGCGATTTCTCCTGGCTGGAAGGAAATACCGGCAATGTTGAGCCAGATGCGACTGCCATAGATTTCCTGACCAACTACGGGCAAAAGAGGCGAAAGAAGCAGTAAGAAACCAACAATCATTAAGGTGTATTTATAGTTTGCGATGCGGTCAAGGTTCTTCAGGAAGATTAGAACTAACAGCATACAAACAACGCCAAAGAAAAGCCACATCACCTGGCGCATTGCTAACTCAGGGGCAAGGCGCGTAACAAAAGCAATACCTATGCCTGAAAGCGCAAATGAAAGGGGTAAAAGAGCAGGGTCCGCTCCTGGTGCGAGTTTTCGGATAGCAAGGTGTGCAATAAGAAACGCGATGAATATCCCAACGGGTACCCCGAGGTTTTCCCAAGAAAGGGAAGAGCCTTCGCCGAGTGCAATCATGGCGAAAAGAAGAATAACAAGAGGCGCTGCAATACAGAGCAACGCGAGTTCTAAATTGCGACGAGTCATTTAGTTTCCTCCTTCAGAAGTTGTTCCTGAAGAGGAATTACCTGTATTTCTCGAAGACGCATTTGTGTTGGAGCTATTTGCACCTGAACTGCTGGAGCCGCCTGTGCCACCTGAAGCGTTTGCGTTGGCAGCTTTAGTGCTTTCATTCTTGGCAATTTCATCTTCGTAAGACTGAAGAAGGCGGTCGGCTTCTTCAAGGCTATCAACCTTCATGCCTTCTTTGATGCGGTTGGCAACTCCTGGCTGGAGCTTGTCAACTTCGATGCTGGTAGTTTTCTCAAGCGAAGATAAGGGCATTCCGAATAGCTCATCGGGGATGCCGCGGTAGACGCTCACCTTGCCATTTTCTTCGATAAGGTAAGCGGAATTATTGACATATTGGTATCCACCAAAGGCGGCCAGTGCAAAAAGCACAACTAACGCTATGGCAAAAAAAGTAAAGAGCGCACGTGACTTGCGAATGTGTTTCTGCTCTTTTTTCTGTGAGAATCCTTTTACGTCAACCACGATTACTGTGACGTTATCAAGGCCTCCAGCATCAAGAGCTGCATCAACCAAGTTGCTTGCGCAGCGCTGAGGGTCATGCGTATGACGAAGGATGTCTTCAATTTCGGGATCTTCAATCATGGCGTTTAGGCCATCAGAGCACAAAAGAAGCCTGTCACCTGCAGAAACGTTAAGTTCGTAGATATCGGGAAGCGTGTTGGGATCTGAACCAATCGCACGAGTAATTACCGAGCGGTTAGGATGAACGCGCGCCTCTGCAGGAGTGATTTGTCCAATTTCGATTAAGTCGGCCATAAGGCTATGGTCGCGTGTGATTTGTTGTAAGCGACCTTGGTGTAAAAGATACGCGCGCGAATCTCCTACTTGAGCAACGAGCAGGCGCTCACCTTCAAGGATAGCTCCTGTGAACGTGGTACCCATCCCTTCACGGCCAATACCTTTGCCAGGAGCCTTAAGCACATTGAGGTTTGCTGCCTGAACAGCATGAGTGAACGTGTCTGCATCGGGATGTTTAGGAGCCAGCTCCGAAACTGTTTCGATAGCTATTTCAGAAGCAACTTCTCCTGCCTCATGGCCTCCCATGCCATCAGCAACAGCAAAGAGCGGAGGCATGACGACCAGACTGTCTTCATTGTGGTCGCGCGCGTGACCGACATCGGTACGGCAACCAAAGAACGTCGAGCTTCTGCGTGCGAAACTATCGGGTGCCTTTTGTTGCTGCCTCGTTTGCCTTGCTTGCCTTGTGGATTTTGCTTGTCGTGCGGGTTTTGTAGCCCTTTCGGGGCGCGCCTGTTCAGGGTGTACATCCCGCGAACGTGGCGTGCGAGGAGTAGGTGAATCAGTCATTTAAGCAAACCTCACTCGCATTGTTACGTCACCAACAATTACCTTGTCTCCGTTTTTGAGAGGGGTTGGATCAGTGATATAAACACCATTGACGGCAGTTCCATTTGTTGAACCCAAGTCTTCGATGAAAAGGTTTTGTCCCATGAGAACAAAGCGCGCGTGACGTGAGGAAACGTAGCTAGCGCCAATAACGATGTCTGCCCCGGGACTTCTGCCAACTACTACAGGGCCGCGAACATTGATATTTACGCCGCGAAGTTCTTTTGGCCCCTTTTCGACCGTTACCGACCAGCCCTTTTCCTTCTTGCGTTGACCACGCACAAGCCCAATTCCTGTTTTCATAATGGCGAACAGGAAGAGATAGAGCAGTGCTACGAATAATAGACGTCCTATTAGAAGAATAATGTCAATCAAAAGAAATACCCATCTCAAGAATGTTTACTGTTTTAATAGTACAGCGCCGCGAGGGGCGCTGTGTTTTACAGGGTTGCGTTTAGTGGAAGGTGAACAAGAATGTGGTGGTTCCTGTGGTGATGCGGTCTCCTTCGTTAAGCATGACTTCTGCAATGTGCCTTCCATTTACAAGTGTTCCGTTTGTAGAGCCTAAGTCTGCCACTGACCATGCCGCTGTTGATTCGCGTCGTATTTCTGCATGAGTTCGGCTCACGTTGAGATCGTTGAGTACAATGTCGCAATTCACGGCACGACCAATAAGAACACGTGCAGGGGCAAGTGTGAAGGTTCTGCCAGTAGTGAGGTTAACCAAATGAGGTTCGCTATGGTGTGTAGTTTGCCCTTGTTGCGGTGAGTTGCCGCCAAAGTGCATGGTTTGCCCAACAGCAATAGGCTCTGCGACTGCTGCCTGGCTGTATGCGTTGTAGTTATCGAATTGGGCAGGGTCTTCAGCCATAACATCGATGCCTGAACTGGAATAATCGCGCTGCCCGCGCTGTCCTGGGCGAGCGTAAAGATCTGCCTGAACACCCGCCATGCTTACGGCTGCACCCGCCATGGCGGCTTCGCTGGCTCCAGCAACACCAGCTCCGGCTGCGGCTCCGATGCCTACTCCGGCAAAGTCAGCCCCAGCACCGCCCGCAGCATTTCCAAAACCTTCTTCGATAGGCATAGGGGCAGCGAACGAATCGTTTTTTTCGGAGGCATAAGCGTTTTGCTGTGCGGGAGCGGAATAGGGAGTAGGCTCCTGGTAAGCGGCTTCGTTATTGGCATGCTGATGAGGATATGCTCCGCCAATGCCATAACGAGCCATTTCTTCGGCGCGAAGCTGCTTGATAATAGGAGCAGAAACAAGTTCGGCAATTACATCAAACTTGCCAGGTTTAAGATCGTCATCAACGATAAAGCGAACAAGGGGAGCGCCGTCCATAACAAGACCTTGATCCATGGCCTTTGCGCGGAGGTAGGTTTCGGTTTCGCCTGCCAAGGTTGGATAGTATCCAAAAAGGCGGGGAGCGGTTGCGGTGGGAACCCATAGTGGGGTAAGGGTGGGAGCAAATTCTTTTCCTGCGCCAACCATTTTTTCGCGGCGCATTTGCTTTTCGGCCTTTTTTTCAATCTGAACAGGAGAGATGGGGGCATCAAAGAGTTTTTCGTTTATACCTTCAAATCCGTCTTCGACGCGACGTTCAAATCGCGAGAAAAAACCCATGGTCTTTGCTCCTTACAAGGGTGTCTATCATTTTTTACAATCAGGCTTAATGATGACACAAAACAAAGGTAAAATGGCTTTTTTTACGCAATCGCCATTTATTCGTCAGGTTTACATTAGGACTTACAAAACTTACGAAATAAGGGATTGAGCTCTAAGTGTTTTGAGGGCATCAAGTCCGTCAAGATAACCTTGGCGTCCAGCAGCCTTAAGATTGGTTTTATCTTTTTCGGTTCTGCCCATGATGAGTCCGCTGTCAGGGGCAATAACAAGCGCACGTCCTTCTTTCTCTAACTCAGCAACACGTTTGAGTTCTTCGTTGTACACCAGATGACGGTTTTGCATGGCTTCAACAAGGTGAGGGTATTTATGTAAGATTGCCTTAAAAAGACCCATTCCTTTTTGAGGCTCTTTCTGAAAGCCGCGCGGTTGCGTTAAAACAATAACAAGAAAATCGCATCCATCAGCAAGTGCTTGATTGGCAGGGATTGGCCGCACCACACCTCCGTCATAGTAAGCGCGCCCCTTCCATTGAATCGCAGGAGAAAACAAAGGAAGAGAGCAACTTGCACGTATTACGGTGAAATCGTCGTCAAGATCAGATTTATCGAAGAATACCGGCTCCCCTGTTTCAGCATCGGTGGCGCCGATTTTAAATTCACATGGATTATTGTTGCATGCTTCCCAATCAAAGGGTTCGAGCGAATGGGGAAGGTCGCCAAACAAAAAATCCATTCCAAAATAGGATCCTGTGGTGATCCAGCTTTTGAGGCTGGCGTAGCGCGGATTGTTGGCGTATTCAATAATGCATCGCAGGGCTCGCCCGCGCTGTTTCGAAACGTAAGACACACCGTTTGAGGCACCAGCAGAAACGCCAATGACGTAATTTGCGTAAAACTGTTGTTCGAGAAATGCCTCTATAACGCCTGCTGTATAAACGCCGCGCATGCCGCCGCCTTCAAAGACAATGCCTAGTTTCATGTTGTATTCCTTGTAAACACGTTGTGTTGATACGTTATGCTTCCCCGCGTGAAAGGGGGCTTTTGTGATGAATTGTATTTTAGGGCTTTTGAAGCGCGATTACTTGCGATTTAGCAGAATCTGGGATATTCTTTCATACGCATCAAGGGGTTTCTTGGTGCGTTTTATACGCGGGCGTGGCGGAATTGGCAGACGCGTACGGTTCAGGTCCGTATGGAGGCAACTCCATGAAGGTTCAAGTCCTTTCGCCCGCACCAGTAAACTCAAAAAGCCGCAAATCAGTGTTGTTTTGCGGCTTTGTTTTTCCCTTCTGCAAAGTTTGTGGGTGCAGAAGCATTTTTCTTTCGTACAATAAGCGGATTATCGACTTCCTTTTAGGGTTTGAAGCGTCGTGTTTGCTTTGAAGCGCTGTGTTTGCGTTTTTAGTCCTGTGCTTGCACGTGGTGTTGCGGCTGCGCACGGTGAACAGGGCCAAACACGAGTGAGGCTAAATATAGGCAAGCCACGCAAAGGAGATCGGAATGCACAGTTGGGCGATAGATAAAAGAAAAGGAGTATCGCATGCATTACATTCACTGCCTGAATAATATTTCGAGCAAAGGGACCGATTTGCTTTCAAGCGAATATGAACTCACGGAAGATATTTCACAATCATCAGGCATTTTGGTACGCAGTGCTGCGATGCATGACATGGAGTTTTCTTCTGATGTTTTGGCTATTGCTCGTGCGGGTGCTGGTGTAAATAACATTCCGTTAGATCGCTGCGCCGAAGAGGGCATTGTTGTTTTTAATACGCCAGGCGCAAACGCCAATGCAGTTAAAGAGCTTGTACTTTGTGCTCTTTTGCTAGGGAGCCGTGGAATTGTTGATGGTATCCAGTGGTGCCGCGATAATGCCGCCGACGAAAACATTGCAAAAATCGCAGAGAAAGCTAAGAAGCAATTTGCGGGTCAAGAAATCTTGGGCAAAAAGCTAGGCGTAATTGGCTTAGGCGCTATTGGTGCAGAAGTTGCAAATGCTGCCCTTAACCTTGGTATGGAAGTATATGGTTATGATCCTTATGTTTCAGTAAACGCTGCTTGGAGAATTTCGAGCGACGTTCATCATATTACTGATGTTGACGAGTTGTTCCGCACCTGCGACTACCTCACCATTCATGTTCCTGCTGTTGAAGGAACTATTGGAATGATTAACGAACACGCGTGCTCAATTATGAAAGAGGGCGCTGTGTTTTTGAACTTCTCTCGTGACACGTTGGTTGATAGTGCCGCTATGGCTGCTGCTTTAGAAAGCGGTAAGGTTAAAACCTATATCACCGACTTTGCTACGCCAGAGGTTATGGCGATGAAAAACGCCATTGTTCTTCCTCATCTTGGTGCTTCGACTGAAGAAGCCGAAGAAAACTGCGCCATGATGGCCGTTAAAGAGCTGCGCAATTATATCGAGAACGGCAACATTGTTAACTCAGTAAATTACCCTGCGTGCGATATGGGAATATGCGTCGATGAAAACTCTCGTGTGGCAGTACTTCATCGCAATGTTCCCAATATGATTGCCCAGATTACTAATCTTTTGGGTGAAGCGGGAATCAACATCGCAAACCTTACCAACAAGGCACGCGGAGAATTTGCATATACCCTTGTTGATACCGAGGCTCCTGTTGATGAGGCAATGGCTGAAAAACTTGCTGCCATCGAAAGTGTATGCCGCGTTCGCGTGGTGAAGTAGAGCGAAGCTTTACTATTTATTTGAGCCAATTTATTAGAGCGAAATATTAAAACGAAATTTTGCATCAGAGCGAAGCTTTGCAATGCTGTTTTACTCAGCTGCCTGGAATTTCCAGGCAGCTGTTGTGTATGGGGGGTGAAACGGGACAATGCCCTCCTACCCGGACAATACTCTCCGCCGTCCGTGCTCATATAAAGCCTGGACATTGGCAGCCCCCGCATTCCCGATGCCGCCCCGTGCTGCCGCGTTATAATGCTGCAAACGCATTTGTATTGCATTTCGAGCGATGGGAGCGCAGATGCCTGACAGCTACAAGGAGCTCATCAAGAGCAATCCCGACGAGACCGAGATCAGGAGCTTCCTGGTGAACGGCGATCAAGTCTCTGTGACCTTGCGCATCCCCGACACCTTGCGCGACGCGGCGAAGGAAGAGGCGGCCCTGCGCGATGCGGAGAAGCTTAAGATCGGCTGCGCCAAGAAGCACTTTGAGGCGTTGGAGCTTGGAGATGACTTCCACTACAACGTGCGCACGACCTACCAATGCGAGGCGGTGAAGGCTTAGGATGTCGAAGCTGCCCAGAAAGATGACGCGAAAGCAGCACTGGGTGCCGCGGTTCTACCTGCGCCATTTCGCGGATTCTTCCGGGCAGCTGCATGCCTACAACAAAAGCAACGGCGTTTTTTACCGTACGAAGGTCGAAAATGTATGCAGCAAACGCGATCTGTACGAAGTCCAGTACTCCGATAAAGAGGCCGATAGCGACGATAAGTATTTTGCGCAGAACCTTATCGAGACAAAGCTGTCTAAGAGTGAAAGCCAGATTTCCGTTTCCTACTCACGTCTTTTGCAATGCTGCAAGGACGCGGTACTTGAAGGCGATTCCTTTCGACGGGGGCGGCAGGCAGTCTGTGAATTGGCCTCAAGCCTCATAGTGCGCCATCCTATGGCCATGTTGGACGATAGGAGCAAAGCGCGAAAAGATTCCTCCATGCTTCTGGAAGATGTCGTTTTGACAGAAGAAGAGAAGGTGCTGTTAGATTGGTCTGGCTGGAACGGTGATCGTAAGGCTCTTGCCGAGCTTTTAGTCACCGCAACCCTGCTATTTTCCGAAGACGGCTCCGTTCCGGCTAATCACATCCGCGAAGCGTTTCTGCGGAAGCATTTCTGCATTCTCGAAGCGCCTATCGGCTCGGGTTTCGTCACGACGTCAATGCCCATGTTCATAATCGGGCCAGAGGATGATTCCTATGATTTCGACTTCGCGTACATGCCGCTGAGCAGCAAGTATGCTACAGTTTTTTCTGATAGGCTTCTCTTACCGCCGTTTGCAAGACTCGATTTTTCTGGCACCGAGTACATGAACCGCCTCCTTCTGCTTAACTGCAAGCATTGGGATGTCGCCATATCGAGAGGAAGCGGCCCGCTCGAGCACGCGGTACGCGATTGGGAGTATTCGATTTCAGGTTGTACTGCCAAGTAGAAAGGATGTCTCGTCTTGAACGACGCTTTTTCTGGTCTTTCAAATGGAATTAAAGATACGTTTAAGGGTTTGAACACTGCAAGCATCTTGGACAATTTGTCCTCAGCGATCCCTGATTACAAGCCTATGATAGTCGAACCCCCGGTCTTTAGACCAAGCTGGCATCAACTTATTGTGATAGGAAATGGGTTCGACTTGGAATGCGGACTTGCGTCGAGTTTCTCAAGTTTTATCAAGGCTCGAAAAACTGAATTCGACAACCTAAATAGGGAGCAAAACGCAAGCGTTCCGGTTTTTACAGAAACAATATGGGATGCAATTCTGTCATCCATGAAGGATTCGAATTGGTGCGATATAGAAGGAGCCATATCCGAATGGATAGGTTCCGAAAAAGGGAGAAGCAAGGCTTCGGGATCGAAGTTCGCCAAAACCCTTCATACGTTATCGAGTCCTACAGGAACATACGACACTACCAAAGTAGAAGACGCCGTAGCACTGTTCTTGGCTAAAAGCCATCCCCACCAGCGTCAGTGGAGTTCTGATGCTCTGCTGCAAATAACGCGCGAAGACCTGTCTGCGTTGGAAACCGATTTCGGAAACTATCTTCTAAACGAAGTAAAAACTTCAAGAGACTACAAAGATAATGTCGGAAAGCTTATGTCGGAGATTGTTCTCGATCAAAGACCATCTGCAGATGACTATGACGTAGAGGAAAGTATCCTGAGTTTCAACTATACAAGAGTCGTCAATAACTTTCGATCAGACGAACACGATACAGAGTACGTCAACATCCATGGAAGACTCGGAGAGGAAATCGTCTTCGGAATCGATGGAACGAATCGAATGGATGACCCCATTGCCCTTCCTTTTACTAAAACATACAGACTCATGGCGCTTGATCTTCCAGATATTGGAAAGCTCGTTCAGATACCTTCACCTGGAGCCCCCATTGCTGGCGGGACCAGAATGATTAAGTTCTATGGACACTCTCTCGGAGAGGCTGACTACTCATATTTTCAGGCGATATTCGATTCGGTGAAACTGTATGAGGGTGACACGCATCTCATATTCTATTTCAGACCCCATCAGCTATCGAGCGGCTGCATGCAGGATGAAAATTGCGCCAGAAAAGAAATGATGGAAAAGGTGATTCGCCTGCTTACGGCCTACGGCCTCACGCTGGACAACAAAGACCACGGCAAGAACCTTATCCATAAGCTGCTTATAGAAGGCAGGCTATCGGTTAGCCTCTTGGAAAACAATGTTCGTAGACGATAGCTATCGATAGGAGAACGATGAAATATAACCTCGACAAGCTCAAGAAGGTCGAACTGCGCGAAGTGTGGCCTCATGAAGCGCTCGACTTCACTAAGTGGCTCTCTGAGGAGCCTAATCTTGCCATGCTGAGCTCTGCAGTTGGCATTGAGCTTGAGCTTATAGAGACCGAGTCGTCGGTGGGCTCGTTCAACGTCGACATCTATGCGCAAGAAGCCGGCACCGGACGCAAGGTGATCATCGAGAACCAGCTCGAGGACACCAACCACGACCACCTAGGCAAAGTAATCACTTACGCCGCCGGTAAGGGCGCCGAGGTTGTCGTGTGGGTGGTGGCACGCGCGCGCGACGAGCACCGCCAGGCCATCGAGTGGCTCAACCAGCACACCGACAGTGATTTTGGGTTCTTTCTGGTTGAGATTGAGCTGTGGTCCATCGGAGACTCCCTGCCCGCTCCTCGCTTCAACGTGGTCGAGCAGCCGAACGAGTGGACGAAGGCCATCAAACTCAGCGAGGGTCTCTCCGAGACCGAGCGCATCAAGCTTTCGTACTGGACCAAGTACCGCGAGGTGGCGCAGGCGTCGCCCGAGTTTTTGAAGGTGTTCAACCCGCGGAAGCCCTCGAAGGATCATTGGACCACTCTGCGCTGTGGCACGTCCGCCTACCATATCGCGCTTCTTATAGACACACAGCACGACCGCATCGGCATCGAGTTTTACGCGCCCGACGACAAGGAAATCGGCCACAAGGCCATCGACAATACCACTCTGTTTGAAGAACGCCTCGGTCTTATGGCTACGCCTTTTGACGCCAAGAAGGCATCTGGGCTTCGCTTCTACAAAGACGGCTGCAAGATTAAGGGCAATGAGGCAGCGTGGCCGGGATTCATATCTAAACAACTCGAGTGGGCTATCGTCATGAAGAAGGTAATCGCCGAGCTGGGGCTTTAGGCGTTAACTGTGTACCATTCCGAAGATGCTTGCGTTATCGGCACTAATGTCGATGTTGACCGCTGTCGGCATCGATGAGAACGATTCTCCTTGCGACGCCTCATGCTGACGAAAGGCGGTCCCAACGGGCAGTACCTGGACAATACCCTCTGACTCCGTTGTCCGCCTGAGCTATCCCAGCAGCCCTTCGAACTGGCTGATGGCCCAAAGAGGCACGTTTGTGAGCCAGCCGTCGTTGCGATAGGGGGATAGCGAGGTGCGCAGTGCGGTATCGAGATCGAACTTGTCGCAGGCCACGCGCAGGCTTTTCGACCGCAGGTTCTCCCCAGCCTTCACCTCTATGGGCAGCACGGTGCCGCCATGTGCGATGCAGAAATCCGTTTCTGCGGTGCCTTTTTCTGATGACCAATAAACGGGGGAAAAGCCCAGGTGAACAAGCTCTTGCTCGACGTATTGTTCCGTTAGAGCACCTTTGAACTCGGTGAATAACTTAGACCCGTCAAGGATCGTCGAGGGCTGAAGGTTGGCTAAGGCCCCAAGCAGCCCCACGTCGATGCAGAAGAGTTTGAAGGCGGAAAGGTCTTCGTAGCTTTTCAGCGGCACGCGAAGGGCGGAAACGCGAGGAATCTTTCGAATCGCGCCGTAATCCGCCAACCACTGCAGGCATTCCTCGAAGTCCCTTGCGCGCCCCCCGGGACGCACCGCGCCATATACGAACTTCTTGTTCTCGCGCGCGAGTTGGCCCGGGAGCGATTTCCAGACAAGGCGCATGCGCTCCAAAATGCGCTCGGGGGCATGCTTTCCGAAGTCGGCGTCGTAGTTTTCGAGAATGCCCTGCTGAAGGCGCCGTGCTTCCATCAAGTCGTTTTGCCGCTGGAAGGCGCTGACAATTTCGGGCATGCCGCCGACCACGAAGTATTCTTTGAGACACTTGACGAGCACATCGTTCAACGGGGCAAGGTCATCCATGTCGCCGTTTTCGAGAGCATCGGCGAGGGGGTTGCCGGACGTTGCGCGAACGAATTCCGAAAAACACAACGGACGCAGCGTGAGCTGGTCGACTTTCCCTACGGGGAATGATTCGCCTTCCCGACGCATTGCTATTCCCGTATACGATCCTGCCGCAATAATGTGGTATTCGTGCGCCTGCTCGCAAAAATACTTCAATGAGGTAAGGCCGCGTGGCGCCTCTTGAATCTCGTCGAAGATAACGAGCGTGTTTTCGGGGTCTATCGTGCGCCCGCTGCGCAGCTCGATTTGTCGAAGGATACGCTTGGGGTCTAGATTCTGCTCGAATAGGGCGTGGGCAGACTGGTCGTACATGAAGTCGATCTTCACGAAATCGCGAAACTCCTGCTTGGCGAATGCCTCCATGAGCCAGGTTTTCCCCGTTTGGCGCGCCCCGCAAAGCAGCAGGGGTTTACGGTTCGGGCTTGATTTCCAAGCTATCAGGTTGTTCATGAGGAGTCTTTGCATTTGAGGGGTTCCTTACCGTGCGAGTCTTGTGGTTACTATAGCAGGTTCCCCTGAAAAATGTGGGAGATTCGCACAAAGTTCCCCCTGAAAAATGTGGGAGATTCGCACATAATACCCCGGGAAAAATGTGGGAGAGGCGAGGGGGTGCCCATTCTGGTGCCTTCCCCGACTTCCGTTCTGATGCTCTCTTAATGCCTTCCTTGGTTCCCTTTTGGTGTTCCTTTTCCTCGCGAGCGTGTTGTCAGAGCCGGACAAAGCTCCCCGACTCCGTTGTTTGCCGTTTACTCCGACCTGAACAATGCCCTCCGGCTTCATTGTCCGCTCCGTTCGCATCGTGGTGTCGAATATCGCTCATGTAAGCGCGCAAAGATCACAGCCTCGTTCGTGCCCACAGATTATTCCTGAAGCTTGCAGGAAACTGTACGTAATTACGGGTCCTACGAACTTGAAGCCTCGCCGTTTAAGATCAGTTGACACGCGGTCGCCAAGTGGGCTCGTGGTGTGTTCGGAGCAGTCTTCAGCCACAGGCTTTCCGTCGACGAATGCCCATAGATAGGCGTCAAAGCTTCCAAATTCGGATTGTACCTGCATAAATGCTCGGGCGTTACCAATAGAGGCTTCGATTTTTCGACGGTTGCGCACGATGGCGGAGTTTGTCATTAGCTCTGCAATTTTTGAATCGTTATATTCGGCAACTACGAGCGGGTCAAAGTTGTCGAACGCCGAGCGAAACGCCTCACGCTTGTTTAAGATTCCTTCCCACGAAAGCCCTGCCTGGAAGCTCTCAAGCACAAGCAGCTCGAAGAGTGCGTGGTCATCGTGACATGGCACGCCCCATTCGAAGTCGTGATAAGTTACGTAGCGCGGATTCTTTGGGTTTGTCCAGCTGCAGCGGTGTGTTATTTCAGCCAAAAGAACTCCTTTCGTGACGGCTTGCTGGTTATTCCTCCGTAGTGCTTCAATTAAAGGGGACTTCGATTTCGACTCTAATTTTAGACAGTTCCGCCAGCCCGAGTAAATTGTGCCCGGACAATACCCTCCGACTCCGTTGTCCGGCTTCCAAAAAAAGTCATTTTCGTTGCTGCAGGCCAAAAAACTTTTTGCATTTTCGTGTATATACAGCCTAAAACTTTTTCAATATGTTTGAATCGCTCGTATGTCTTTGTCGTGCGCTCGATTGCGAGTCCAGCCTTGATGCTCTGTTCGCAAAGCCTGCGTATCGTACGATTCAGGAGGTTATCGATGATCAGTAAACGGGAAAGCCCTAATCTTTTTTCGTTATCTACTGAAGGTGGGGGGAGTTGTGCGGCTTGGTGTGACTTTGCGTGGTAAGCGGGTGGGAACGCTTGCTCAAACGCCAAATGGTCTTGCCGCGTTTGAAGCAGCTGCACCGATGCTTGCCGTGGAGAAGTTCAGAGGGTACTTCGATTATCGCGACGGAGTCTGATTCAGTGCCAATCTTCGTTTAGGTATACTCGCGTTCGTGTAACAAAGGATAAAAAAGGGTGGAGCACCTGCTTCACCCTTTTTTCTTTATGGGATTACCCGCTACCATTGCCCGTTACTTACGGACGAAGGCCGCTGCCGCCCTGCGCAACGATGGTTTCGCCGGAAACGTAGGCGGCCAAATCGCTTGCGAGGAACACTGCAACGCCACCGATGTCGGTTTTAGGATCGCCGAAACGTCCTAGTGGGATGCCCTTGATGGTTGCTTCGAACGTATCAGGGTAAGCTTCCTTCCAAGCGGCGAGCTGCTCGGTCATAGCAAGGGGGCAGAGGCAGTTGACACGCACGCCGTCGGGGCCCCATTCGGTGGCGGCTACACGTGTTATGCCGCGGATACCTTCCTTGGCTGCAGCATAACTTGACTGACCTGGCTTACCAAACAGGCCAGCACCGCTTGCCAAATTCACCACGCAGCCCTTTGTCTTCTTGAGTTCAGGGAAGGCATGCTTCATGTAGAAGAACGTACTGTAGAGTCCTGAGTTGATGGCAAGGTCAAAGTCTTCTCTTGTGTGGTCTACGAGGTTCGTACCACTTTTAGATGCCTGCGCGTTGTTTACCATAACATCAAGCTTGCCGAAATACTCGACGCACTTCGCAAGCGCTGCTTTCACTTGGGATTCGTCGGATCCTTCAGCGACGGTGTAGGCAACTTCTGTGCCGTATTCGCCGGTCAGCTTCTCGGCGGCGTCAGCCAAGCGGCTCTCGGTGCGCCCGGTAATGAACAACTTCGCTCCTTGCTCTGCGAACGCGCTCGCAATGCCGAAGCCGATACCCTTGCCGCCACCAGTAATCAGGGCGACCTTTCCATCTAAAAGACCCATGGGGTGCTCCTTTCGATTGATCTGCCTGAATGCTAAGGACTGGGTGGTTCTTTTGGTGCGGAGAAGTGCGTAAGCGTGGGTGATGGGTCGATTTGGGCAGCGGAACAGTTACCTTATCAAGCAACTTGATTTGGAATTTCTAGCAGGACAATACCCTCCGGCTCCGTTGTCCGGCCCAGCTCCGTTGTCCGGCTAGAGTGGGCGTTAGTTTGGCGTCTTTTTTCTAACTATTAAAGACAATGCTCTATGAAACCTTAGAATGATGATGCTGGTGCACGTTATTTGGCCAATTCCTTTGGGTACGAATATTGATCATAATCATCAGGCACGAATACAGTGAGCTTTAATCATCGGGGATAGGAGATGCCCATGCAGGTAACTGAAACTATCAAGTATGTAGGCGTAAACGACCACGAGATTGATCTGTTTGAAGGTCAATACGATGTGCGCGAAAACGGCATGGCATACAACAGCTATGTTATTTTAGGTGAAAAGGTAGCTGTTACCGATACTGTCGATGCTCATTTTGTTGATGAGTGGCTTGGTAATCTTGATTCTGTTTTGGCAGACCGCACTCCGAGCTATCTCATTGTGCATCATATGGAGCCTGACCATTCTGCCGGTATCGTTGCCTTCATGGAGCGCTATCCCAAGGCGCAACTTGTTGCGTCAAAAATGGCTTTCAAAATGATGAATGCCTATTTTGGGACCGATTTCCCAGATCGCCAGATTGTTGTTAAGGATGGTTTCGAGCTTGATCTCGGCGGGCGCAGTTTGAGCTTCATCGGTGCTGCAAATGTACACTGGCCAGAGGTTATGTTTTCTTTCGATTCTCAAGACAAGGTGCTTTTTTCGGCGGATGCGTTCGGCAAGTTTGGCGCAAACGATATCGAAGACCCTGAAGGGTGGACGTGTGAGGCGCGCCGCTACTATTTTGGAATTGTGGGTAAGTTCGGAAAGAACACGCAAGCGGTACTCAAGAAAATTGCTGATCTCGACATCGAGTTTATTTGCTCGCTTCATGGACCTGTGCTTTCTGAAAATCTTTCTTATTATTTAGATATATACAACACTTGGTCGAGCTACGAACCTGAAGACCGAGGTGTAACCATTGCCTATGCAAGTGCCTATGGTCACACCAAGCAGGCTGCAGAAGAACTCGCCTGTGCCCTTGAAGCTAAAGGTCAAACGGTTTCGCTTTTTGATTTAGCCCGTGATGACATGGCCGAAGCTATAGAGGATGCATTCCGCTACGACCGTTTAGTGCTTGCAAGTATCACGTATGCAGGCGGAATCTTTCCGTTTATGGCTACATTTATCCACACGCTTGCTGAACATGCCTATCAAAATCGTAAGGTTGCTTTTATCGAGGCCGGTACGTGGGCACCTGTTGCCGCTAAAGTGATGCGCGTGCAGGTTGAACAGATGAACGATATTGAGTTTGCTGAGAATGTCGTAACGGTGCGTGGTGCTATTGACGATGAAACACGTGCTCAAATTGCTGCACTTGCAGACGAACTCTCTGAGTGAGGCACCTTCAGTGAGGGATGCCGTCAACGCAGAAACAGTTTCAGCATGAAGGTGGTTTAAGTCTGAAACAACTTAATGTGTCTGTAATGCTAATTTTCGGAAGGTTTTTTGGCGTTGGTGTGGGTATGTGTTGGAAAACTATTCGTCCAAAAACTATCCTTCAGAAAAACCTGCATCAACGAGGCGATTGCTTCCGTCGGCAGCGGTTGTTGCAAGTTCGTCGCAACGCTCGTTTTCAGGGTGTCCCGCATGCCCTTTTACCCAGTGAAAGGTTACCGTGTGAGGCTTTTTCGCTTCGAGTAAGCGCTTCCAAAGATCGATGTTCTTAACAGGTTCCTTCTTGGCGTTTTTCCAACCGCGTTTAAGCCAGCCTTCAACCCAATGCTGATTAAAAGCATCTACCACATATTTTGAATCCGAGAATACATCAACGGTGCAAGGCTTTTTGAGTGCTTCAAATCCTGCAATAACAGCCAAAAGTTCCATGCGATTATTGGTGGTGCAGGTAAATCCTTGAGAAATTTCTTTGGTGTGAAGGTTTCCTTGAGTATCGGTGAAGTGAAGCACTGTGCCAAAGCCACCAGGACCGGGATTTCCGCGTGAAGCGCCATCGGTATACATTGTTACATTCATGATAGATTCCGTTCTTTGCTTGTCGGTTCCGCAGGTATTGACAAGTGTTTTCTGTAAGCGCTTGTCAATACCTCTGTTGCAGGCAAGCCTTCTCTATAACTGCATACAGTTCATTCGTTATTGACAGGCCTTTTCGATAAGCGCACGCAGTTCATCCATTCCTGTTCCTTTTTCTGAAGAAGTAATTACCATATTGGTTTTAGCAGAAAGCCCAAGCTGCTTTCGTATAGCCGCCGCTTGCTTGTTTGCCTGAGATTTACTGAGTTTGTCTGCCTTGGTAAGTGCGATAACAAAGGGGAGCTCGCAGGCGGTTAAAAACTCAATCATCTGTTCATCAAGCTTGGTAGCAGGGTGACGAATGTCAATCAGCGAAACCACCAGGGCATAAAACCTATACTGATCAAAGTATCCATTGATCATCTCTGACCAGCGGCTTTTTTCCGATTTTGCCACTTTAGCGTAGCCGTATCCGGGTAGGTCAATGAAGTCAATTTCATCAGTGCCAAAAAAGTTAATAGTGCTTGTTTTGCCCGGCATTGATGAAACGCGGGCTAATTGTTTTCGATTAAAAAGCTTATTGATCAGGGAAGATTTTCCTACGTTTGAGCGACCCACAAAAGAAACTTCAGGACGCTTTGATTCAGGAATTTGGGAAGAAGTTCCGTAGGCACCCTTAAATTCTACGAGGTTGTAGTTCATTGGGTTGGCTCCTCTGCTCTTCTATTATTTGTGTTTTGCCCGTTTTGATAACGAGTTTTTTGTTAATTCTGGGAGAGCTGAATTGCTTTCCTGTAGGGTGTTAATCATACCCGCTTCTTCTATGAGGTAGGGAAGTTCCCGTAAAAAGGACAAAGAAAAAAGCTCACATTGTGGCTGTTGCATAAAAAGCGCTAAAACGTTCAGCGTAATAACGCTAAACACAACGATGCTGAACTTTGGGCATAGCGCTAAACTTGGCCGACAACGATAACCTAATAAGGTGCCTGTAAAGAAGAATAAGATGGACGAACTCGAGCAGATTACAAACCAAATAACGGGCGGAGATTTACTGGGTCGCATCATTGTTGCGGCAGTTATTCTTGTGTCCATTGCCATTATTTCGCACATCGTAACTCGATGGATTAAGCATATTGTGGCGCGAGACAGCAACGACCTTCCACAGAGCACGTTTTTCATCAATATTGCGCGCTGCATTATTTGGGCTATTGGTATTTCTATTGTGGCCGATGCCTGCTTCAGCGTTAATATGACGGCTGTCGTTGCTGCTTTAGGTGTAGGAGGTATCGCGCTTTCTTTAGGCCTGCAAGATACGCTTTCCAATCTTATTGGTGGCGTCCTCATCACCTTTATGCGCATTGTGACACCAGGTGACAATATTCAAGTTGGCACTCACAAAGGCGTTGTTCAAGATATCAATTGGCGTCAAACTCGCATAAAGAATCGTTTAGGAGAAACAGTTATTATTCCTAATTCGGTTATTTCGAGAAACTCGGTGGTGCACTTGCCTCCTCCAGAGCAGATTTCGGTTTTGTTTGTGGTTACCTCACAAACAGGTCTTGATGAAATTGCTGAGGAAGTTGAAAAGCATGCACATGATACCGCTTTGGAATATGCGGGAATCGTGACAGAACCTGTGGTTATTTTTACCGAGGTAAGCGAATATGGCCTGAATGGCAAAGTGGTTCTTGAGATTGATGACGCTGCCGAAGCAACCGTGGTTTCTGATGCTATCACGCGTGCTATTGCGCCTGTGGTGAGGTAATCACAAGAAAAAAGCACCTGAGTGGTTGGTGGCATTCAATTGTTAATATCCAGCCAAATGCTCAGGTACTTGCATGGTTTATTGCTTGCGTGTTTATGACGCGCTTATAGAAAACTTACAAACAATCAAAGATTTTCGAATGTGTAGTTTTCGGGATGCGCCTTAACGTCTTCGCGTAGTTTAGGATTCATCTTTCGGGTTCCACGGTAAGCATCTTGCGTTTCGGTTGCAATAACCTGGTTGCGGTTTTCCATCTTTATCTGTGTATCAAAGCTGTTTCCGTCAAGGGAAGACTGCATGGATTCTTTAGTGAGGCGCAAGCCAAATGGCGAAGTGTTTTTAACCATGGCTTCGGCTAGTTCCATTGCAGTGTCAAGTACTTGGTCGTCAGGTACCAGACGGTTTGCAAAGCCCCAGCTCATAAGTTCTTCAGCACCAACACGACGAGCCGTCATAAGCATTTCGTTTGCTCGGGCATAGCCAATGATTTTCGGTAGATAGAACGAGCCAGACATATCGGTTCCTGTAAGGCCAATATTCAAATATCCCGCTTGCATCTTGAAAGACTCACCTAGAACGCGCAGATCGCAGGCGCAAGAAATCGAAAGTCCACCGCCAACAGCATGTCCTTTAAGAGCGCCAATAATAGGTTGCGGACAAGCGCGCATGTTAACAACTTGGTCTGAACAAATAGTTTGCATAATGAAGAAGTCGCGCTGAGTGCGTCCCATGCCCTCGGGAGGATCAAGGGCTAAGTCATTTAAATTGAAGCCTGCGCAGAATGAAGAGCCCTCGCCTGTAAGAATGATGACACGACATTCTGGATCCATGCGCACTTTAATAAGGAACTGATTGAACTCTGCCATTTGTTTGTATGACATGGCGTTGAGGTTTCCTGCATCATTGAAGGCGCAAATGTAAATTGGTCCCTTTTTGGTTACTGCGATTTTTTCGTATCCATCGTAGCAAAAGCTGTCCATGTGGTACTGATCTTGGTATACCCCCATAAGTATTCCCTTCCTTGTTATGTTTCCCCTAGTGAAACTTTAGAGGAGGGAATAGGCTTTCGTCAATGAGAAAGGGCGTTGAGTACGGGCATTTGCTATCATAGAGGCGATTTATCGAATGCAGTTTTTTTGAGTGGGAACAGAGCTTGGTTTATGTCTGATTTCCCTTTCGAAAACTGCGGAATCGCTAGAATTATCGGAGTCTTCGAAATTACGAGCGATCAAAGCGAATAGGAACCAAAAGGAACAACTATGACGCAACATTTGACGGAAAAGGATGTGCGTTCAATTGCGGAATATGCCCGCATTGGACTCACGGACGAAGAGGTTTCTTCGATGACAGTTGATCTAAACAGCATCATCGAAAGCCTGAAACCCATTACAGAATATGATTTAGAGGGAGTTGAGCCAACCTTTCATCCCATCGGCGGACTCGTTAACGTTTCGCACGAGGATATTGAGGGTGAAAGCTTCTCTCAAAAAACTGCTCTTAAAAATGCCCCAAAACAGCAGGATGGCAGTTTCCTCATTCCTGCTATCTTGGGCGGGGGTGATGCATAATGGCTCTCTCAGATTTAACGGTTAAAGAAATCCAGACGGGTCTTACGAGTAAAGAGTTTTCCGCAGAAGAAGTTGCTAAGGAAAGCCTTGCTCGCATTGGGTCTGCCGACAAAAAGGTCCATGCGTTTCTCGAGGTAACTTCAGAAGCCGCTTTGAGTGCAGCGCAGCGCGTCGACAGCGCAATCGCTTCAGGAACCTTCGGTGAAATGGGACCCTTGGCGGGCGTGCCCGTTGCCTTTAAAGACAACATGAATTTTGAAGGAACGCACACCACCTGCTCTTCCCGTATGTTGGAAAGCTATGTTTCTCCTTATACGGCCACATGCGTTGATAACATCATTCAGGCAGGCGGCATTCCGCTTGGAAAACTCAACATGGATGAGTTTGCGTTTGGTTCTTCTACGGAAACTTCGGCGTTTGGCTGCACCTATAATCCATGGGATTTAGAGCGCGTTCCGGGTGGTTCTTCGGGTGGTTCTGCGGCAGCGGTTGCTGCAGGTCTTGCGTGCGTAACGCTTGGTTCCGACACGGGCGGATCGATTCGTCAGCCAGGCAGTTTTTGCGGTGTTGTTGCGGTAAAGCCAACCTATGGCGTGGTTTCTCGTTATGGCGTTGTGGCCTTTGGTAGTTCGCTTGATCAGGTTGGTCCTTTTGCGCGCAGTGTCGAAGACGCCGCTCTTGCCATGAATGCTCTTGCGGGGCACGACTCTAAAGATTGCACGAGTCAGCCTGTTCAGACAGACTTTACGGAAAATCTTGCCGAGGGTGTTTCGGGCATGCGTATCGGTATCGTTCCAAGCTTTATGGAAGCTGAAGGTCTTGACGAAGAAGTTCGCGCAAAGGTGGAAGAAGCAATCAATCACCTTAAGAAGATGGGTGCAGAAATCGTCGAAGTTGAACTTCCTAATGCTCAGGCAGCCATGAGTGCTTACTACGTTTTGGGCCCATGTGAGGCATTTTCCAACCTCGCCCGCTTTGATTCGGTTCGCTACGGCTATTGTCCTGAAGGTTACAAAGGTTTGGGCTCTCAGTACGAGGCGGCTCGCGCGGGCGGATTTGGCCCAGAGGCTCGTCGCCGTATTATGTTGGGCAGCTACTTACTTTCTTCGGGTGTATATGACAAGTATTACTATCCTGCACAGCAGGTTCGTACTCTTATTACGCAAGATTATCTCAATGCTTACGAAAAGGTTGACTGTATTGTTGCTCCCGTAAGTCCTCGCACCGCATTTAAGTTTGGTGAAATCGCCGACCCAACGTCAATGTATCTTTCCGATATGTTTACCATTTCAATCAACATTGCTGGCAATGGTGGCATGAGCTTTCCTGTGGGGCTTGGTGCAACGTCTGGTTTACCGGTGGGTGTTCAGCTTATTAGTCCTGCATTTAAAGATGAGAATATGTTTAGAGTTGCAGCAGCGCTTGAGACCGTATACGGAACGGCTCCTGTCGCACCTGCTTTTTCTGACGGAAAGGCTGGTGAATAGCTAATGAAGAAACTTGAAGAAGTACTTCAAGATTGGGAGGCTGTCATTGGCCTTGAAGTTCATGCGGAATTAACCACACTTGAAACTAAGATGTTCTGTAACTGTAAGCTTGAGTTTGGTGCAGAACCCAACACCCACACGTGCCCCGTTTGTTTAGGGTTGCCCGGTGCGTTGCCTGTTCCCAACAAGGCTGCTATTGAGTCTATTGTTCTTGCTGGCTTAGCTACTAATTGTGACATTGAGAAACGCTCGATGTTTTATCGCAAGAATTATATGTATCCCGACATGTCCAAGAACTTCCAAATCACGCAAGGGCCAGTAGCATTTTGTATGCGCGGCCATCTTGACTTAGAGGTTGATGGTGCTGCGGCAAAAGAGCGCATTGATATTCCCGAAGCAAAAGAGGGAAGCTATGTTGCGCACATTGGTATCGAGCGTATTCATATGGAAGAAGACGCCGGTAAGATGATTCATATCGGTGGCGATGAGGGTCGTATTGCGGGCGCAACTCATTCGTTGGTTGATTACAATCGCTGCGGCACTCCGCTTATTGAGCTAGTAACGCAGCCAGATTTGCGCACGCCTGAAGAGGCTCGTTTGTTCATGCAAAAGCTTCGCCAGATTTACTTGGCGATTGGTATTTCTGACTGCTCCATGGAAGAGGGTTCGCTTCGTTGTGACGGAAATGTAAGCTTGCGTCGTCGTGGCGAAACCAAGCTGGGTACCAAAACCGAGCTCAAGAACATGAACAGCTTCAAAAACTTGCATGATGGTTTGGCATATGAAATTTGCCGACAGGCAGAAGTGCTCGAAGAGGGCGGAATTATTTATCAGGAAACGCGTCATTGGGACCCAAGCGCAAAGCGTACCATTGTTATGCGTGTGAAGGAAACCGCAGACGACTATCGTCTTTTCCCCGATCCAGATCTTGCCCCTTATGATTTAAGCGATGAGTTCATCGAAAACGTGCGCAAGCGTTTGCCAGAGTTGCCTGATGAAAAGGCGAAACGTTTTGAGGAAACCTTTGGTTTGTCTGCTTATGATGCGCGCCACTTGGTTGAGCATCGTGCAACTTCAAATTTCTTTGAGGAATGCATGAAAGAAGCTTCCGCTGAATTGGCTAAACCGTTGGCAAATCTCATCATTAATGATGTTGCAGCATACCTGAATGCAAACCCCGAGGTCGATCTTACGGAATCGAATCTCTCTCCCGCGCGCGCGGTTGAATTGGTAACGCTTCTTTCCAAGGATGTCATTTCGTCGAAGCAGGCAAAGCAAGTGTTTGCGGCAATTTTGGAAGAAGACAAAGATCCTTCCGTCGTTGTTGAAGAACGTGGCATGAAACAGGTTTCCGATACGGGCGCAATTGAAGCGGTTGTTGATGGCGTTTTGGCTGCGTTCCCAGACAAAGTGGAACAGTATAGGGGAGGTAAGACGGGCCTTCTTGGTTTCTTTGTTGGTCAGTGTATGAAAGAAATGAAAGGGCAGGGTAACCCCAAAGTTATCAACGAACTGCTTACTAAGAAATTATCGTAATAATTCCAAAGAAGGTGGCAATAACGTATGTATTGCCACCTTCTTTTTGCAAAGAGCCTAATGTCCTCAAAGGAAACTAAGAGGGTTCGGCTAAGAGGAGTGATAAGTTCTTAAGCCTGAGAATTCTTAAAGGCTGATTAAGTACTTCGGGATTGAAAAGCGGTGGCGATTTGGTCGTCATCGCTTTCTTTTATAGGCTCGCGAACCTATAAATTATGAACCACCCTTCAAAAGGGAGGTTCATAATTTATGCGTGTCGGATGGGAGTGTTTCGGTATTGTCGCTTACGAAATGGCGTTATTGACCCAGGCTATTGTGGATGACTTAGTTTGAGTCGTTATGAGGAGCCTAGTCTAGGTCATTGTGGGTGGCAAAAACGGCAGCGATAAGGTTTTCAATTAATACAAAGTTATCTTCATCTTCAGAAAGACCTGTCATGACGCTCATGATGTAGGTGTTCCCATCGAGTTCAACAATTCCCGCATCGCAGAGTCCGTTATAGTCATGCGCATAGTCACTGCCCGAACACCAGCCTGCTTTGTTGTGGACCAGTGCTCCTTGAGGTTCAACAGCATTGCGCAGGAAAGAGAGATTTGTTTGTTCGCAAAGAGATCTAAGCCATGCAGCCGTTGGGCTGTCCGACTGGAAATAATCATACATTTCCGTCCAGATTTTTGCGGAGCTTCGTGCGGTATACCAGGGAAACCATGAATCGGGAAGATAGGCGGTGTCGTTTACGCCGAGTGATTCAGTCCATTCGTTGAAACCTGCAAAATCATACATGGTACGTAGAGTGCCAAAGGCATCATTATCTGAATTGATAACAGATTCTTCGATAAGGCTTTCAACTTGTGATCCGCGCGCATCGAAAGTGTCAGTTGTGACACCGGGCAGAGCTAGCTCTCCATTTTCTACGTGCTGCTCGCAAATATAGAGCGCATAAGGAGCTTTAAAAGAGCTTGCTCCGTAGATTTCGGAATCGGGATTATAGGTAATGCCACGACCTGTTTTTATGTCATAGAATACAATACCCACTGTCGCTTGGGGTTCGATAGCGGCAATCGCGCTTTCAATTTGCTCTTGTTCTTCCGAAGAAAGAGTGGGAGCGGGAAGGTTAGAAAGTGAAAAGGATTGCAGGCTTTCTGAGGAGGGAATTTTATCGAGGGCCGTGGGCGTTCCTTTGAAATCTAGCAACATTTCCATGAAGTCATTGTCTTCAGGCGCAAGTGAAGATTCTATTTCTGATGTATCTTTGGCCGAATGCCTGCTGGAGGCTTCGTTTTCCGACTGCTGTGAGCATGAAACACAGCTGTTGAGTACAAAGAGAGTGATTGCTCCTGCAACTATGAGGGCAAGAATTGCAATGAGGGTTGAGCGACGATCCTCAATTGTTTCGGCTGTTTTAATCGCGGCCAGTTCAGAGAATGAAAGAGGCTCGGAAGTTTGGTCAGTATGCTTGCCTAACGGGGAGGCGTGGCGTGGTCCCTGCTTTGTGTGTTTTCCTGCCTTGGTGGTTTGGCTGGTGTGCTTTGGTTGTTTGCTGCTTGAATTCATGAATGGGAGACTATCACAAATACAAAGGAAAAGGCGACAGGTGTAACTGGTTGCACAAAAAGTTGCCACACAGAAACTTACCAACCCGGACAACGGAGCCGGTTGCAAAAAATGACCAGCCATGGTTGGCTGGTCATAATGCTTTCATGGTTGTTTAAAGAGACGCCCGGTACACCCTCCGTTTAAGAGCGATTCTTAAACTACTCAAGGTTCTTAACGCTATTTAACAATGAGTACAGGAATTTCTGCGTTGCGAAGAACGCCAAAGCTTACGCTGCCAAGCATGCCACGAATAGCGCCTAAGCCGCGTGAGCCCATAACAATAAGATCGCAACTGTAATACTTCGAAGCATCAACAATGGTGTCGATGGTATAAACACCAAAAACTACTTCAGCAGAAAGCTCTCCTTTAAAATCCTTTACTAAAGGAGCGATTGCTTCAGTGATTTCTTCATTGTTTTGTTCGGTCCGCTGCTTAAGAAGCGTTGCAAAATCGCCCTGGCCAACAAGTGAAATCCCTAAGCCAAAGCCAGATTGATTCATGCTGCTGTAAACCAAATCTTGAGGAGGAGCGGAAACCTTAACAACGTGAATCTGTGCGTCCTCCTCTTCGCTGGCAAGCTTGATGGCTTCACTAAGAGCGTGTGCTGCATGATCTGAATCATCAAACGGAACCAAGATATTTTTAAATCCCATGAGAACTCCCTCTCTAACAGGTGAATATGACTTCATTATACGCTTTCGCGGCTGCTCACTGATATTTTTGAGAAGAGTGGTAGGGTTGCTTTGCAACATGTATGACAATATTTGTAAGAATGTGAAAATTCATTTAAAGATACTAGCACTTTACTACTCTACTGTGCTAAAGTGCTTACACAGTCTTACAAGGTTTATAGAACGTTAGAAGGAAAGAAAGAGAATGAACTTTGTTACTCCCGTTGGCTTTCGTGATGTAATGAGCGATGAGGCTCTGGTGCGCGAGAACCTCACTTTTCGCGTGCAGCGCTGTTTTTCCGTTCAAGGATATCTTCCTATTGAAACACCAACCCTTGAGGTTTTGGACGTCATGGAAGCGGGAGGGCATGTTCCAGAAGCTCCTTTTAAATTCTTCGATTCTCATGGTGATCTTTTGGCAATGCGTCCCGATGTCACTATGCAGATTGCGCGCATGTGCGCTACGCGCTTAAACCCCGCGGAGGAGCCTATTCGTCTTCGCTATACGCAACGGGTATTTCGCGAAAAAACAGCAGAAGCTGCAGCACGTGAAATTACTCAGCTTGGCGTTGAATCGGTAGGGGAATCGGGCGTAAAAGCAGACGCTGAGCTTATCGTTTTGTTTGCTGAAGCTCTTGCAGCTACTGGCTTGGAGCATTTTAAAATTGCACTTGGTTCGGCAGGCGTTTTGCGCGATTTACTGGCTTTAAGTGGCGCAACGTCTGAATGGCAGGCCGCTGTTCTTCAGGCGTTTCATACTTCAAATTTGGTAGATTTGGCTGAGCTTGTCGAGGAGGACGTCCCCAACAAACAAGCTGCGCAGGCAATTTTCGCACTTCCAAACCTTCGTGGTGGAAGGCAAGCATTAAAGGCAGTGCGTAGTGTTTTAGAACCGCTTGAAAACACAGCTGCCATCGATGAGCTTGAAGAGGTTTACAACTATCTGGTTAATGAGGGTCTTGAAGATAAGATTCTTATTGATTTTTCGGTTATGAGCTCGTTTGATTATTACACGGGTATCGTGTTTGAAGCCTATGCCCCTGGGCTAGGGTCCCCGCTTGGCGGTGGTGGTCGCTACGATAATCTGCTTGCCTCCTATGGCGCGGGGCAGGTTCCTGCGGCCGGTTTTGCGTTTTATCTTGAGCAGGTAATGGCTGCGTTTGCAGTTGAAGAAAAAGAAGAAAAGCGGCCCTTGCGTATCGCGGTTCCTAAAGGTTCGCTAAACGAAGACGCTATTCGTGTTCTTACGAATGCAGGTCTTGATACCGAAGGTCTTGCAGATGCTGGTCGTACGCTCATGATTCGCAAGGCTGATGTTGAATATATTATTGTTCGTCCAACGGATGCACCTGTCTTTGTGGCGCTTGGTGCTGCCGATTGCGGCATTTGTGGCGAAGACTCACTTTTGGAAGCTTCGCCCGATGTCGTTGAATTGGTTGATCTAAAGTTTGGCGATTGCCGTTTTGTTGTTGCTGAGTCTAAGGGAACCACCGAAGCAGTTGAGAGTAGATATCGCAAACTCGGTTCCATTCGCGTGGCAACGAAGTATCCCAACATCACCCGTGCGCACTATGCGAAAAAAGGTAAGCAGGTTGAAATTGTAAAGCTTCACGGCAACATTGAGCTTGCTCCTATCACGGGTATGGCTGAACGAATCGTTGATATTACAGCAACGGGCACAACACTTCGCGAGAACAATTTAGTGGTAGTTGATGAGGTTCTTTCTTCCACTGCGCGTTTCTTTGCAAATCCTTGTTCATTCAGAACAAACCCTCGTGTTGGTCAGTTGGCTGAAATTTTATACAAACAGGCTAAGGAGAAGTAGTCATGAGAAGAATAGAATTAGAGGCTAATCAGGCGTTTGAGGAAAGCCTTCTTAATCGCACGAGTGCATTTAACGCTGATGCTCTGGTGGCAGCAACCAATATCGTTGAAGCGGTTCGCGAGCGCGGGGATGCGGCTTTAAAAGAGTTTACCCAGCGTTTCGATGGTGTTGAACTCGAATCTTTTCGTGTAAGCAATGCGGCGATCGATGAAGCAATTGCTAAAGTTGATCCTACGGTTGCAAAGGCTCTTCAAAAAGCCGCGAACCAAATACGCGACTTTCACGAGCGTCAAAAGCAACAGGGCTGGTTTGCACTGCGTGAAGACGGCGCGTTAGTTGGGGCAAAGGTTGAGCCGCTTGATTCAGTTGGTGTATATGTGCCGGGCGGTCGCGCTCTCTATCCTTCTTCAGTTTTGATGAATGCCATTCCCGCCTCCGTTGCAGGAGTAAAGCGTATCGTATGCGCAACGCCTCCAACAAAAGATGGCTCGCTTGATCCTGCCATTGTTGAGGCATGCCGTATTGCGGGTGTAACTGAAATTTATGCTATTGGTGGCGCTCAGGCTATTGGCGCTTTGGCATACGGAACCGAAACAATTGCTCCTGTTGATAAAATTACAGGCCCCGGCAATGCTTTTGTAGCAGCCGCAAAAAAGGTTGTTTCGGGGGATGTAGGAATCGATATGATTGCAGGGCCGTCCGAGGTTTGTGTCGTGGCTGATGAAACAGCGCTTCCTGAATTGGTTGCCATTGATTTGATGGCTCAGGCAGAACACGACCCACTGGCAAGCTGTTATTTGGTAACCTCCTCAAGCGAATACGCCGATCAGGTTGAGGCTGCGATTAACGAGCACATGAAGGAATCTACGCGTGCTGAAATCACGAAGGCTTCTCTGGACAATCAAGGCCTCATAATTGTGTGTCCTTCACTTCCTGCAGCACTCGAAACCGTTAACGTTATTGCTCCCGAACACTTAGAGCTGCATGTTTCGAATGCCATGGAGCTTTTGGGATCTATTCGTCATGCAGGGGCAATCTTTATGGGTGAGTGGACACCGGAGGCAGTGGGTGATTATGTGGCAGGGCCAAATCATACGTTGCCAACAGGAGGAACAGCACGTTTTTCAAGCCCGCTTTCAGTTGATGAGTTCATTAAGAAATCGAGCGTTATCCAGTATTCGGCTGCTGCTTTAATGAGAGATGCTTCTGCGATTATGACTATTGCAGATCATGAAGGTCTGTGGGCACATGCCCAGAGTGTTCGTCTTCGCGCAAAGCTCGCCGAGCAGGAAGTTATCAACGGTGCTGCTGAATAGGCTTTGCCAAACGACCGTTTGAATAGGAGCTGTCGAGTGGAAAACCGTTGGTAACATGCATCTAAGATAATGCGAACGTACTAAGTAATACTGTTGCGTTTAGGCGCGTCTGAGAAAAGGATAGAGAACAACACCATGAATACGGTACGTGCTTCCCAGCCACGATTGGCCGGTATCATTCCTTACGATCCGAAGTATCTTCCGGCCAAGGAGTACTTGTCGGCCAATGAGAATCCGCGTAATGTTCCCGAAGAAATACAGCTGGAAATACGCAAGGCTCTCAAGAACTATCCCTTTAATCGTTATCCCGATCCGCTTGCTAATGAGCTGCGTGATTTAATTGCGGAAGCAAATGGGCTTTATCGCGAGAATATTCTTTTGGGAAATGGTGGTGATGAACTGCTCTTTAATGTTGCGCTTGCATGGGGCGGTCCGGGAAGAACCTTTCTTAATCTTCCCCCAACGTTTTCTGTATATGAAGCAAATGCCAAGTTAACGGGCACTACGGTTGTCAATATTCCACGCGATGCCGAATACAATATCGATGAAGAGGCGGTTTTGAGCCGCGTTGCTCAAGGAGATATTGACTACGTTATTGTGACGAGTCCTAATAACCCAACAGGTAAAATGGCAAACGAGCTGTTCTTGAGAAAGCTTCTTGAAGCAACTGATGCGCTTGTCATGGTTGACGAGGCGTACTTTGAGTTTTCTCGTTTTTCTATGCGTCCTTATCTTGAAAGCCACAAGAACCTTGTTATTTTACGTACGTTCTCTAAGGCGTTTAGTTTGGCAGGTGTCCGCTTAGGCTACATTTTGGCAAATCAAGAAGTTATCAATGAGTTTATTAAGGTCCGTCAGCCCTATTCGGTTGATGCGATTTCGCAAGCGATTGGAAAGGCAGTATTTCGCAATCGCGCGCTGTTTGAAAAAGGAATCGATGACATTATTAGTCAGCGCTCTTTTGTGATTGATGAGTTGCGTAAAATTCCAAGCGTTACTGCTTTTGACTCCGATTCGAACTATGTATTATTCCGCGTGCCTGAAGCGAGTACTGTTTGGGAGAAACTCTACGATGCGGGCGTTTTAATTCGCGATTTCTCTCGTTCGCCCTACCTGGAAAACTGCTTGCGTGTTTCTATTGGAACCGAAGAAGAAAACGCGGTATTTTTGGCAGAACTTCAAAAGATTTTAGGAGCATAAATGCAACGATGCGCAACCATTACGCGTAAGACCAAAGAGACTGACATTACGCTTTCGCTCGATATTGACGGTACGGGTAAAACACAGATCGATACGGGCGTTCCCTTTTTTGATCATATGCTTGATGCGTTCGGCCGTCACGGGCTGTTTGATTTAACAGTTTCGGCAAAAGGAGATATTGAAGTTGATGCGCATCATACGGTGGAAGATGTCGGAATTGTTTTGGGTCAGGCTTTTGTCCAAGCAATGGGTGACAAGCGTGGCATAACGCGCTTCGGTTCTCAATTCGTGCCGATGGATGAAGCTTTGTTGTTGGCGGCACTTGATATTTCGGGGCGTGGGCAGCTTCACTATGATGTCGATGTTCCTTTTGGTTTATTGGGAACATTCGATACAACACTTGCGAAGGAATTCTTCATTTCGTTTGCATCAAATGCTCAGGTAACGCTTCACGTGAAAGAACTTGCGGGCGAAAATCCTCATCATGTTATTGAGGCGGCCTTCAAAGCGGTCGGCAGAGCGATGTGCGCTGCGTTGACCATTGATCCCCGTGTGGCGGGCGAACTTCCTTCAACAAAAGGAATGCTGTAGAGGTAATTGTTTGCTGGTTGATGTAGGTACGCTAAGCTGACGGAAAGCGGAAAGCGCAAAGCGTATCGGGACTCATAAGGAAATTAGATCTAGTAAGGAAAAATACGAAAGGTAACCAATGATTGCCGTTGTTGACTACTGTAAGGGTAATCTAAAAAGTGTCGAACGCGGATTGCGTGCAGTAGGCGGCGATGCGTGCATTACTGATGATCCTACAGTTATAGAGAAGGCTGATGCAATCGTTCTTCCGGGTGTCGGCGCGTTTGCAGATGCTTCAAAAACTATGACCGAAACAGGCCAGATGGAGGCAATCCGCAAGGCTGTTAAAAGCGGGAAACCGTTTTTGGGGATATGTTTAGGTGAGCACCTGTTGTTTTCCGAAGGAACAGAAGGCGCCGAAGGCTCTGCTCCTTCAGAAGGTTTGGGTTGCATAGAAGGGGTTGTTGATAAAATA
>OJNW01000012.1_pt1 | contig 152197 bp, 144 predicted proteins | sample 1597951 | NCBI WGS metagenome assembly OJNW01 (sample SAMN01915212, study PRJEB22387) | human gut metagenome | isolation source: stool | host: Homo sapiens | place: USA | reverse complement strand
CGGCCACGCCCCACAGCTCGCCCCAGCCGAAGGGGAACAGGAACTCGAAGTCCGTCGTTGCCTTGGAGTAGAAGCACAGCTCCTCGGGATCGTGGTCGCGCAGACGCAGATTCTCGTCCTTCAGACCGATGGACAGCAGCCAGTTGTGGCAGAACGTGCGCCAATACTGGAACCACTCGAGGTCGGTGCCGGGCTTGCAGAAGAACTCCAGCTCCATCTGCTCGAACTCGCGCACGCGGAAGATGAAGTTGCCCGGGGTGATCTCGTTGCGGAAGCTCTTGCCGATCTGACCGATGCCGAACGGCAGCTTTTTGCGCGTCGTGCGTTGGACGTTATTGAAGTTGACGAAAATGCCCTGCGCCGTCTCGGGACGCAGATACACGGTGTTCTTCGCGTCCTCGGTCACGCCCTGGAACGTCTTGAACATCAGGTTGAACTGACGGATATCGGTAAAGTTGTGCTTGCCGCAGGTGGGGCAGGGGATGTTGTGCTCCTCAACGAAGTCCTTCATCTCGCTCTGGGAGAAGGCGTCGATGGGCTTACTCAGCTCGAAGCCGTTCTCCGCGCACCAGTCCTCAATGAGCTTATCCGCGCGGAAGCGCTCGTGGCACTCGCGGCAGTCCATCAGAGGGTCGGAGAAGCCGCTCAGGTGGCCGCTCGCGACCCAGGTCTGGGGATTCATCAGGATCGCCGCGTCGAGGCCGACGTTGTAGGGATTCTCCTGCACGAACTTCTTCCACCAGGCGTTCTTGATGTTCTTCTTCAGCTCCGCGCCGAGCGGGCCGTAGTCCCAAGTGTTGGCAAGGCCGCCGTAGATCTCGCTGCCGGGGAACACAAAGCCGCGGTTCTTGCACAGGGCAACGATCTTGTCCATCGTCTTTTCGGTGTTTTTCATGGTTTCTTCTCCTTTTCGTTTGGTGGCCCAGAGCGTTTTCAAAGTTGCGTGTACGCAATTTTGGCGCCATGCGCCCCGATTGCCGCGATGGCAGCGAGGGACGCGGTTCAAAACCTTGCGTTTTTGCGCAGCAAAAACGCCCTGAGCCGGTATTCGGCTCAGGGCGAACAAAGCATTGTCCGTGGTTCCACCTGAATTCCCCGTTGGAGGCGGGGCACTTCATTCCCGATAACGGCGGGGACCGGCGCGGCATTTCCGCCGCGCGGCTCAAAAGCGCCGCCCTTTCCCTGCCGCGAGGACTCGCACCGACCGTCCTCTCTCTGCTGCGCCGAAAGGAAAAGGCTTCTTTCTCACAGCCTTTTGTTGTGCGTAGCATAGCACGCCGCCGCGCGCTTGTCAAGTCACTTTTCCGCAAAGAACGCTTCGATGGCTTCGCGCTCCGCGTCGACGCTGCCCTGCACGAACTCCGGCTTGCCGCCGCCGCGCCCCGAGAGCGCCGCGTTCAGCTCCTTTGTCAGCGCGCGCAGATCGCCGCCGCGCTGTCCGATGGCGTATTTCCACGCGCTGCCCGCGCCCGCGAACACCGCGCAGCGCCCGCCGCAGGTCTCCGCCACCGCGTCGCAGAGCCTGCGCACGCTCTCGCCGCCCATCTCGTCCTCAAAGAGCAGTACATCGCCGCGCTCTGCGTACTGCGCCGCGACGCCCGCGAACACGCTCTCCTCCAATTTTGCGCAGCGCAGCTTGAGCGCGGAAAGCTCGCCCAGCACCCGCTCAACCGCCGCGGCGGAGGCCGTCGGCTTGACCGAGAGAGCCTGCGCCACCGCCACGTCCTGCGCCCAGCAGGCGGAAAGATAGCGGTATGCCCGCCCACCGCACAGCAGCTCGATGCGCACGCCTTCGCGGAACTTCTGCACCGAAAGAAACTTCACGATGCCGACCTGCCCGCTCCGCACGACGTGCGTGCCGCAGCACGCGCAGCAGTCCGCGCCGGGGAAGGTCACGATGCGCACGTCGCCCTCGAGCGGCTTTTTGCTGCGGTAGTCGATCGCGTCCAGCTCCGCGCCGCGGTGGAGTTGGATGTCGATGGCGTGATCCTCATAGATGTACCGGTTCGCCGCTGCCTCGATCTCCAGCAGCTCCTCCCACGGAATGTCGGCGTTGAAGTCGATGGTCACGCTCTCCGCGCCCATGTGAAAGCCCACATTATCGCAGCCGTAGCGCGCGCAGATCAGCCCCGAGCAGATGTGCTCGCCGGAGTGCTGCTGCATATGGTCGAAGCGCCGCGCCCGGTCGATCTTCCCGTGTACGGCCGCGCCGACGGGCAGGGGAGAGGCGCATTTGTGCGTGATGACGCCCGCCCTTTCGTGTACGTCCAGCACCTCGGCGCCGCCGAGCACACCGGTGTCATACGGCTGCCCGCCGCCCTCGGGATAGAACGCCGTGCGGTCGAGCACGACGGCGAAGCCGTCCTTGACCGCCTCGCACGCGAGCACCCGCGCGTCAAACTCCGTCAGAAAGGGGTCGGCGTAGAATAGCTTTTCGGTTTCCATGCAAAAAATTCCTTTCGTTCCCGCGCCTGCGTTCGGCGCGCATAATCGCTTTTAAGAGATGCTCACGATGAACCGCCACAGCGGGTCGATGAGCAGCAGCCCCACCGTCGCGGAGCACACATTTGCGACGATGGCATAGCCCACCGCGCGCTCCCAGCTCCGCTCCGTCAGCAGCCGGCGGTAGAGCAGGCTCTCGACCACCGTGATGATCAGCTCAATGGGGAGATAGAAGAGCAGCGACCAGCCGCTCACGCCGTGGTTGAGCACCGTCACGGCAAGGTAGAGCGCGAAGCCGCCCTGCGTCACAAGGTTCACGAGCAGAAATACCAGCCAGCTCCGGCGGCTGCGGTAGCCGAAGGCGAGCAGCAGCGCGCCCTCGATGAGCAGCGTGGGAAGCAGCATACAGAGAAATTGCAGCGCATACGCCACGCCCGCGCTCGGCGCGGCGGCGGTCTTCGCCGCCCAGTCCACCCTCACGCTCGATTGCAGCGTCGCGCGGTGCAGCGTATCGGATACCCAGCTTTCGCCGCTTTTTGTCACGAGAATGATCCGATACGTATCCGGTACGCCATGGTAACGGAAGGAGTGGAGCCGCACCCCGCCTGCGTCGCTGCCGATCAGGTCGCCCCACATGGGCACGCCGTTGGTGCCCTGCGCGGTGCAGGCGTGCCAGCCCTCCGGCACCGCTGCCCGCAGCGCGTCCAGCAGCTCGTCATCCAGCGCGGCGATTTCCTCCCCGGAGTAGCTCCAATCCAGCCCGCTGTATGTGTCATCTCCGTCTCCGGAGCCATAGGTGTGCCCCTGATAATCCCCCTTTTCCAAAAGATCGAGGTAGTACGGCTCGCTCGGCGCGTTTACCACCTTCACCGTCAGCTGGGCCTTCGGCCCCGAGTCGGCAAGGGCCGATACCGTCAGCAGCATCGCCGTCAGCAGCAAGAGAATACTGTTTCGCAGAGACTTTTTCATTTCTTTCGCTCCTTTCTGTTTCCGTCCTGCCTCTTCCAAAAGCAGGACCTTTGCATCTTTTGACGCAAAACCGCGCCGTTTTGTTCCGAAATTCCAAAAAATCCTATTCGATCCACCCCTGCGCCTGCTTATAGCGCAGAATACGCAGCACGTGCGCGTCGATCTCGCGCTCCGCGATGCGCCCGTCCGCCACCGCCGCGAGCACGGCGGGAATGTCGTTTTGGTAGTCACTCGTGATGAGCATATCGTTTCCTGCGAGCACCGCCAGCACCGCGGCCTCGCCGTTCGCGTACTGCTTCACCGCGTCCATCGCGAGGTCGTCCGTGATCACGATGCCGTCGAAGCCCAGCGTCTCCCGCAGTACCTCATGCACGGCGGGGGAGAGGGACGCCGGCAGCGCAGCGTCCATGCACTCCGCCACGTTGTGGCTCACGAGCACGAACGGCGCGCCCGCTTCCATGCCCGCCCGGAACGGCAAGAAGTCGCTCTGCTCGAACGTCTCATACGGCCGCTTGTCGATGGCGACGCCCGTGTGCGTGTCGGCGTTGTTCCCATAGCCGGGGAAGTGCTTGAGGACCGCCGCCACCCCCGCGTCCCGGATCGCGCCGACCGCCGCCGTCACAAATTCGCTCGTCGCCGCGGCGTCTCCGCCGAACGAGCGCGCGTAGATGAAGTCACCCGCGTCGGTGGATACGTCGCACACCGGCGCAAGGTTCACGTTGATGCCGAGCGCCAGAAGCTGCTTGTTATAGTCCAGCGTCTCCGCGGCAAGACCGTCCATGCCGCGCGCGGCATACAGCTCCTGCGGCGAGGGCAGCGGCTGCGCGAAGAGCTTCGGGTCGCGGCTCGCGCGCGTTACCGTACCGCCCTCCTCGTCGCTGCCGATGAAGAGCGGAAGCTCCGCCGCGGCCTGATAGCTCTCGAGCTTCGCCGTCAGCTCCTCCGCGCTCAGCCAGCCGCCGTCTGCGTCCTTGTAGTCCCGCCCAAAGAGCAGCAGCCCCCCGAGGTGGTAGGCAGCTACATCCTCCGCCGCGCCCATTTCGGGACAGCGGACAAAGAACATCTGCCCGACCTTTTCCTCGATCGACATCCCCGCGATGCGTTCGCGCAGTCGCGCCTCAGCCTGCTCGGCCTCGCTCGGCTCCGTCGGCGTGACCGGCGTCGGGTCGACCGTCGGTGGCGCGGGGTCAACGGCCGGCGCGTCCGGCTCCGTTTTGCCCGCGCAGCCCGCGAGCAGGCACAGCGCCGCAAGCAGCGCAAAAATTCTTCGTTTCATCGTGTATTTCCCTCATTTGTTCGCGCGTTGTGTGCTTCTCTTTGCCGCGTTCCGCGGCTCTTTCCCTGATTTTACCATGCCGCGCGCGCAAACGCAAGCCGCCGCCCCGCGCTCTGCATCGGCTTTTGCGCCCGCCGCCAACGGCAAACCGTTAGGAAGTCCTTGCGCCCGCGGGCCAAACATGATAAAATACCCACAGGACCCTTTTGTGCAAAAACCGTCTGTATCGGAATAAGACGGATCGGGATTTAATCTGGAGGGGAGATATGAAAAAGAAAGCTTTGAAAGCAGCTTTAGCATTTTTTATTTGCTGGGTATTTTTTGTTGCCCTTGAGGGCTTGCTTTTAATTGGAAGCACAGACCCCGGAAAAGCTCCGCTTATAGTGCTTGGCGGCGCACATATTGCTGATGAAATTGATGCTTATAGCAGTTTGGGTTTCTCACAAACCTATTATCTCACATATCCCGATTCATTTGTGTCTGGCGAGTTCAAGGTTTTTGGAGTTAAAGTTGCAGGGTGGGAGCGTTAAATTCTGCTCCTGCCCCCGATAAGACACCAAAAGCCCCCGTCTTTCGACGGGGGCTTTTGGCTGTGTGTTGTGTGTATTTTTAGGAGGGAGAAAATCACATCGGGGATCACGTAACCCCTTTGCAAGTATTAAGATACCAGCGATTTATGGCTAAAGCTTGAAAACCGTGTGAACAAATTGTAAATAAGCGGCTCCAAAAGCAGTCTTTTGATCGGTAGACAAAAAAGAGACGTCCTCGCGGACGTCTCTCGCTGTTTGGTTCGATCAGCCAATGCTGTTGAGCTTGGTGGTCATAGCGCTCTTCTTGTGAGCAGCGTTGTTCTTGTGCAGCAGACCCTTCGCGGCAGACTTGTCCACGATCTTCACTGCGACCTTGTAAGCACCCTCGGCCTCGGTGCGATTGCCTTCAGCGGCAGCCGCCTCGAACTTCTTGAGTGCGGTCTTCAGTGCGGACTTGTCAGCCTTGTTGCGGGCGTTACGCACCTCAGCGAGCTGGACGCGCTTCTTGGCAGACTTAATATTCGGCAAACCAAACACCTCCTCCGGTTGGGATTTGACGGCGAACACAAAAAATCCACCGTGCAGAATGGTATTTTAACAAAGTTTTCGAGGAATTGCAAGCACTTTTTTCAGATTTTCTCCACTTTTTTGTATGCTTCAAAATTTAGGGGACATAATGAGAGCAATATACAAGATTTAGTGGAAGGCAGGCGGTTTTATGAACGCACGGCGGACGGACCTGGCGCTGGAGGCGCACGCGCTGTTCCGCGCGGCGCAAAAGGACGACGCCATCGACGGCCTCACGCTCACCGAGCGGACGCGCCGCGGCTGCGCCGTGACCACGGTGACGGTGGAGGGCGAGGCGGCCTCGCGCGCCCTCGGCAAGCCGCGCGGGACCTACGTCACGCTCGACCTGCGCGCGCTTTCTCCCGAGGACCCCGCGTACACGGAGCGCGCGGCGCTCGCGCTCCGCGACGAGCTGCGCGCTCTCCTCGAAGGAACGGTCGATACCGCCCTCGTGGTCGGACTCGGCAACCGCGCCATGACGCCCGACGTCATCGGTCCCCGCGCCGCCGATCATGTGCCCGCCACGCGCCACCTGAAGGGCTGCGCCACCTTCGATGCGCTCGCGGATGTCAGCGTGCTGACGCCCGGCGTCCTCGGCACAACGGGATTGGAGGCCGCCGAGCTCGTGCGCGGCGCGGTGGAGACCGTGCGCCCTGACCTTATCGTTGCCGTCGACGCGCTGGCGTCGCAGAGCCTCGGGCGCGTCTGCACCACCGTCCAGCTCACGGATGCCGGCATCGTCCCCGGCTCGGGCGTCGGCAACCACCGCCGCGCCCTCACGCGCGAGACGCTCGGCGTTCCCGTTCTCGCCGTCGGCGTCCCCACCGTGGTGGACGCCGCCACGCTCGCGCTCGACCTTTTAGACGAGGTCGGGGCGGACCTCCCCGATCCCGCCGCCCTGCGCGGACAGGGGAGCGTCATGGTCACGCCGCGCGACATCGACGCGCGCGCCGAGCAGCTTGCCCGCGTCGTCGGCTTTGGCGTCGGCCTTGCTCTCCAGCCTTCGCTCTCGCTCGACGAGCTGCGCGCCCTGATCGAGTGATTTTGTCACATCCGTGCGCGGAAAAGACCGATGAAATGAGAATTTCTGCGCTCCCTCCATTGCAATCCGCGCTTTTTTGCGCTACAATGACAGCAAATTTCAAAAAAGGAGCGCAAGCTATGTACGATCTCAAGGATTTCAAGGCCGCGGACCACATTCCCGCCCTGCTCGACTGGATGCGCGCGCAGATGAAAAGCTGCGGCGGCAAAACCGCCGTCGTCGGTATCTCCGGCGGCAAGGACAGCTCGGTGATCGCCGCGCTGTGCGTCGAGGCGTATGGCCGCGAGAACGTGGTCGGCGTCCTCATGCCCGACGGCGTCCAGCCCGACATCGACTACTCCAACGGCATCGTGGACTTCCTCGGCATCAAGCACTACACCTTCAACATCCACGGCGGCACGAGCGGCATTCTGGGCGAGATGGCGCGCCTTGGCATCGAGGCCAGCCGCCAGACCACCGTCAACCTCCCCTCCCGCATCCGCATGGCGACGCTGTACGCCATCGCCCAGAGCGTGGACGCGGGCATCGTGGTCAACACCTCCAACCTCTCCGAGGACTGGGTCGGCTACTGCACCATCTACGGCGACAGCGCGGGCGCGTTCTCGCCCATCGGGATGTACACCACCGAGGAGGTCATCGCCATCGGCCGCGCGCTGGGCCTGCCCGAGCGCTTTCTCATCAAGCCCCCGTCCGACGGCCTGACCGGCAAGACCGACGAGGACAACCTCGGCTTTTCCTACCACGCGGTGAACGAATACGTCCGCAAGGGCGTCGCCGATCCCGCCATTAAAGAGCAGATCGACCATAAGCACCGCGTCTCGCGCTTCAAATTTCAAACCATTCCTGTCTACCACAACGGGCTCCCCATCGTCATTGAGGACGGCACGGATTTCTACAAGTAAAAAGCCAAAAGGAAAGAGCGCCCGAACGGGCGCTCTTTCTTATGCCGCTGTATGGGTCTTACACCACCGCGAAGAACTTGATGAGGAAGAGGAGGGAGATGACATAGGTCAGAACGCTGACGTCCTTGGCCTTGCCGGAGAAGACCTTGACCACGGTGTAGGAGATCAGGCCCAGACCGATGGCGTGGCCGATGGAGCCGGACACGGGCATACCGATGAGCATGATGGACACCGGCAGCATCTGATCCATATCGTCGAAGTTGACGTTCTTGAGGCCCTGGAGCATCAGCACGCCGACGTAGATGAGCGCGGCGGAGGTCGCAGCGCCGGGGATGATGGCGGCGATGGGGGCGAGGAACATGCAGGCGAGGAAGAGAACGGCGGTGGTCAGCGCGGTCAGACCGGTGCGGCCGCCGGCCTCAACGCCGGAAGCGGACTCGATGAAGGTGGTGACGGTGGAGGTGCCGGTGGCAGCGCCCGCGATGGTGCCGATGGCATCGGAGAGCAGGGCTTCCTTCATCTTGGGCATATTGCCGTCCTTGTCGACCATGCCGGCGCGGGAGGCCGTGCCGACGAGGGTGCCGATGGTGTCGAACATATCGATCATGCAGAAGGTGATGATCAGGGTGATGGCGGTGAACCAGCCGATGTTCACAAAGCCGGCGAAGTCAAACTTGAAGAGGGTGGTGGAGACCATGTCGGCGAAGGGGGGCACGAAGCTTGCGGTCTCAAGGCTTGCAAAGGGATTCACGCCGAGGAATGCGAAGCTGCCGATCCAATAAAGGACGGAGGAAAAGAGCATACCAAGCAGCACGGCGGCCTTGATGCCCTTCTTGGCCAGCACGACCATGACGAACACGCCGAGGAAGGCGGTGATGGCGGTGAGGACCATGGTGTGATAGCCGATGTCGCCCATGCTGCCCTTGATGATGCTGGGGGTCAGGGCACCGAAGAAGTCGCGCATGATGTAGAAGGGGCTGGTGAAGCCGTTGCCCTCGGCATAGATGCCGACGTTGGAGCCGAGACCGATGTTCATCAGCATCAGGCCGATGGCGGGGGCGATGCCGTAGCGGACGCCGAGAGGAATGGCCTCGACGATCTTCTCACGGACCTTCAGGAGGGTGAGGACGAGGAACACGATGCCCTCGACGAGGATGATGACCAGACCGGCCTGGAACGCGGACTCATACTCGCAGTTGTTGATGACGGCGATGTTGGCCACGACCACGGCGAAGAAGCTGTTCAGACCCATGCCGGGAGCCATAACGAAGGGCTTGTTGGCCATGAAGGCCATGCAGATGGTGCCGATGGCGGAGGCGATGCAGGTCGCCAGGAACACACCGTTCCACAGCGGGGTGCCGACCGCGAAGTTGGTCAGCAGGTTGGGGTTCAGGGCGATGATGTAGGCCATCGTCATGAACGTCGTGAGACCGGCAAGCAGCTCGGTTTTTACCGTGGTGCCGTTCTCCTGGAGCTTAAAGAGCTTTTCCATGATGTTCTCCCTTTCTTTTGTTTCGTCATAACACCTAAAATATTTTCAGGCCGCATGACGAAGATTTAGTATAATTATAAAGGTTTTGCCATGAAAATGCAATACCCTCACCCCCGTTTCACCGTCCTTTTTTCTCACATTGAGCGGGATTTGGCGGAATGGTGGGAAATGGCGGTTGTTTTTGCCGAAAAATCTGTTATAATTCTGTTATTCTTTTTGAAGGGGAACCCGATTTGAAGCTTTCTCGCCTTATTTTTCCGCCCGACGGCGCGAGCCGCGGGACGCTCCGCGCCCACCGCGCCTACCTTGCCGTGCTGCTCACGCTCCTCGGCGTCGGCATCGGCTTTCTCGGCCTGTGGCTTACGGCCTGCGCGGATGCCGCCCTCCCGCAGGCAGAGCTGTACCGGTCCTATCTCGATCATCCGCTGCTGCTGGCGCTGAACCTTTTCCCGCCGCTGCTGCTCGCATGGCTGGGCTATTTTCTGTCCGGACGCTGCTGGTGCGGCGTGCTGCTCAGCGGCCTTTTCGGTGTGGGCCTCCCGCTCATCAACTATTATAAGGTCATGCTGCGCGGCGATCCGATGCGCGCGAGCGATATCCTGCTCCTGCGCACGGCGGGCGGCATCATGAGTCAATACGAATTTGAACGGACCGCCGAGGTCAACACGGCGGTCGCGCTCCTCGGCGCGATGCTGGCCTTTGCCGTGCTCCTCATGCCGCGCGGCGATAAGCGCCGGCGCGCCCGCGCGCTGGGCGCGGCAGCCTGCGTGCTGCTGGGCGTCGGCGCGTACCTCGGCGCCTACGCCGACGAAGCCGTCTACAAAAGGACGGCGAACGACTCGCTCATCAATATCTGGTCGGACAACGAGGTCTATCTTTCCCGCGGCTTTGCGCTTTCCTTCCTGCACTCGGTGCCGGAGCTGTTCCCCGAAAAGCCGGAGGGCTACGATGCCCGCGCGGCGCAGGCGCTGCTTGAGTCCTTCCCCGATGAAGACATTCCGGAGGAGGAGAAGGTCGCCATCATGGGCGTGATGCTCGAGGCGTTCTGCGACCTGACCGACTTCGACGCCCTCGCCGGCTTTGACACGGTGCAGGAGGTCTATGCCCCCTGGCACGCGCTCGAGGAGCAAAGCCTCTCCGGCCGCCTGCTCACGAACATCTTCGCGGGCGGCACCGTGGATACCGAGTGGGGCTTCCTCACCGGCGCGAGCGAGCACGACGAATACCGCGGCGCGACCGGCTCCTACGTCCGCTACTTCACGGCGCAGGGCTACGCGGCGCACTACGCGCACCCCGGCTACAGCTGGTTCTACGACCGCGAGCGCGTGAACGACTACCTCGGCTTTGAACGGAGCGTTTTCACGGAAAACGGCTTCGGCGAGCTGGTCGACCCCTACGTCGCCATGTGGCATTCCGACCAACAGCTCGCGGACTACCTGCTCGCCGACCTCGACGCGGCGGACGGCTCGCCCCTGTTCTCCTTCGCGGTGAGCTATCAGAATCACGGCCCCTACGCCGAAACGGAGAGCACCGTTCCCTATGTTTCGCCCGAAGCAAGCGGCTGGTCGCAGGAGAGCTGCAATATGCTCAGCAACTACCTCTTCGGCGTGAATGAAACGGTCCGCGAATATGTCCGTCTGACGCAGGAGCTGGACGCGCGCGATACCCCCGTGGTACTCGTGCTCTTCGGCGACCACAAGCCGTGGATGGGCAACGGCGGCTCGGTCTATGAGGAGATGGGCATTGATTTTGACACGTCTACGCTTGCCGGCTTCCGGAACTATTACGCCACGCCCTATCTCATCTGGGCGAACCGCGCGGCGAAGGAGGTCCTCGGCGCGGACTTCACCGGCGACGGCGGCGACTTTTCGCCCTGCTTCCTGATGACGCGGCTGTTCGACGCGTGCGGCTGGGCCGGCCCCGGCTATATGCAGCTCTCCCGCGCCATGCGGGACATCTCGCCGCTGCTGCACACGAACGGGCTCTTCCTGCACGACGGCGTCCTGACCTCCGTCCTCAGCGACACCGACCGCAGCTTCTACCGCAGCTGGCTCGCTGTGCAGTATTACCGCGAGCACGTCGCGGCGTATTCATAGCGCTTGCATCAAAAAACCGCCGCGCATCACACGACGCGCATATCAAAGGGGGTATTCTCTACCGTAGAGAATACCCCCTTTGGAACCCCCAGAGAGCGCAAGGACTGCGTCCTTGACCTGCCATTGGAGGTTTTTCTATAGAACAACTGCACGCGCTGCGCAAAGGAGTGCGTGCGGCTTCTTTATCGGCTTTCGATTTGGTCTGCGCCTATGTCCGCTCAGCCGCTGCGGCGGCGGGGTTACGGACAATTATTTTGCGGCGGCGTTCAAAGCCGTCAGGATTTCCTCACGCATTTTTTCCCGTTCTCCCTGCTCCAGATAGGCGAGCGCGGCAGCCGCGCCCGCGGCCAGTGCCGCAATGGGAGCGCGATAGGGAGATCGCGCAAAGCTTTTGCCTGCCATCGCCTTGCGGGCCGCGTCCATCACATCAGACAACGCCTTTAGCAGTGTTTCCTTCTCCTTATCCTCCGTATGTCCGGCCAAAAACAGCATACCGCTGTGCATTTTCAAATAGCAAAGCTGATAGATCCCCATCTATATTTCCTCCGATAAACATTCGTTAACCCTTTTGAGTTATTTTAACTCAAAAGGGTTAATCTTTTCAAGAGGGAATTTGTATTCTTTTTGAAAAGGGGGGATCGTTGTGACGGTTGGAGATGCACTTCGGGAGCGTATACTCATGCTGTGCAATGAACGAAACATTTCGCTCAACAAGCTCAGTATTCTCAGCGGGGTAACGCAGTCGACGCTAAACAACATTATGAGCGGCAGGAACCATTCTGCGACGGTCTCCACGGTCAAGAAGCTGTGTGACGGTCTCAATATTTCCGTTGACGAATTTTTCTGCCCCGAGCTGTTTCACGATTTAGAGCAGGAGATCAAATGACTTTCCGTAACCCCGCCGCAGAGCGGCAGCGGCCGCAAGGAGCAGACCAAATCGAAAGCCGATAAAGAAGTCGCACGCACTCCTTTGCGCAGCGCGTGCAGTTGTTCTATAGAAAAACCTCCAATGGCAGGTCAAGGGCGCAGCCCTTGCGCTCTCTTGGGGTTCCAAAGGGGCCATTCTCTACGGTAGAGAATGGCCCCTTTGATATGTGCGCTGCGCATCGCGCGGCCGGTATTAAGATTACTCGTCCTCGTGCGCTGTCACGGCGATGTGCAGCTCGTCGAGCTGCTTCTGCGTGACCTCGCTCGGCGCGCCCATCATGATGTCCTGCGCGTTCTTGTTCATCGGGAACGGAATGATCTCACGGATGGAATCCTCGCCCGCGAGCAGCATCACCATGCGATCCACGCCCGGAGCAATGCCGGCGTGCGGCGGCGCGCCGTAGCAGAAAGCGTTGTACATCGCGGGGAACTTGGCCTTCACGTCGTCCTCGCCGAGCCGCACCAGCTCAAACGCCTTGATCATGATCTCGGGATCGTGGTTGCGCACCGCGCCGGAGCTGAGCTCCACGCCGTTGCAGACGAGGTCGTACTGGTCGGCGGTGATGCTCAGCGGGTCGAGCTCGCCGCGCTCGGCGGCCAGCATCGTCTCCATGCCGCCCTTGGGCATCGAGAACGGGTTGTGGCAGAACTCCAGCTCGCCGCTCTCCTCACCGATCTCGTACATCGGGAAATCGACGATCCAGCAGAACTCGTAGCGCTCCTTGTCCATGTGACCCTCGCAGGCGGGGCCGAAGGTCTTGATGGCGACGCCCACGGCCTTGGTCGCGAGCTTGCCCGCGCACACGATGACCAGCGTATCGGGCTTGAGCCCCAGCTTCTCGGTCAGCTCGGCCTTGATGGGGGCGACGAACTTGCCGATGCCGCCGGCGAGCTCGCCGTTCTCATCGACCTTGAACCAATAGCTCTTCGTGCCGCTCTGCACCTCGCAGTCGCCGAGCAGCTTGTCGATCTGCTTGCGCGTCAGCTTGCAGTCCGTGATGGGCACGGCCTTGACCGTCTGACCGCGCAGCGCCTCAAATTCGTTCTCGGCGAACAGCTCCGTCACGTCGGTCGCAGTCAGGTCGATGCGCAGATCGGGCTTGTCGCTGCCGTAGACCGCCAGCGCGTCGTTGTACGCGATGCGGCGGAACGGCGGCTGGGATGCAATATCATAGGTGCCGAACTTCGCGAAGATGGGGGGCAGCACGTCCTCGCAGATGGCGAACACGTCCTCCTGCGTCGCGAACGACATCTCCATATCCAACTGATAGAACTCGCCGGGGGAGCGGTCGCCGCGCGCGTCCTCATCACGGAAGCAGGGTGCGATCTGGAAGTAGCGGTCGAAGCCGCTCGTCATCAGCAGCTGCTTGAACTGCTGCGGCGCCTGCGGCAGCGCGTAGAACTTGCCCGGGTGCTTGCGCGCGGGCACGAGATAGTCGCGCGCGCCCTCGGGGGAGGAGGCGGTCAGAATCGGCGTCGTGATCTCCAGGAAGTCGTGCGCCATCATCGCCTGACGCAGCGCGGCGATCACCTGGCAGCGCAGGATGATGTTCTTCTTGACGGCTGGATTGCGCAGGTCAAGGTAGCGGTACTTCAGGCGCTGCGTTTCGTCGGCCTCGCGGCTGCGGTTGATCTCAAAGGGCAGGGAATTGTAGCGGCAGCGGCCGAGCACCTCGATCTTCTCGGGCACGACCTCGATCTCGCCGGTGGCCTGCTTGCTGTTCTTGCTAGCGCGCTCGCGCACGGTGCCCTCGACGGAGATGGTGCTCTCCTTGTTGATCCCCTTGATGACCTTCAGGTCGGCCTCGTCCTCGACGACGACCTGCGTCGTGCCGTAGAAATCGCGCAGCACGACGAACGCCAGATTGCCGCCGACCTCGCGGACGTTTTCCATCCAGCCGACGAGCTTGACCTTCTCGCCCACATTCTCGATGCGAAGCTGGTTACAGTTGTGTGTACGGGACTGCATCATAAGACAATAACAACTCCTATCTGTAATTTCAAGCTGAAATAATACGATTTGTATTCAAAATCACGCCGTAAATGGCTTGGTTTTCGGGTTCACGATGTCGCGCCAGTCGAGGTCGCCGCGGCTGAGGCCGAGGACGAGCATTTCCGCCGTCGCCACATTGCTGGCAAAGGGAATGTTATTCTGGTCGCACAGGCGGGAAATATAGCTCACGCTCTCGCAGGACTTTTCGTCGCGCGGATCGTTGAAGAAGAGCACCATGTCGATCTCGTTGTAGGCGATGCGCGCGCCGATTTGCTCCGCGCCGCCGTGTACGCGCGCGAGGAAGAGGTGGATGGGCAGACCCGTCGCCTCGGCGACCATCTTGCCGGTAATGTTGGTCGCGCAGATGGTGTGCTTGGAGAGGATGCCTGCATAGGCTGTGCAGAACTGCACCATCAGGTCTTTTTTGTTGTCGTGTGCCATGAGAGCGATATTCATATAATAACCGCGCCCCTTTCTATCGTAAATTTATGATTTTCTGTTTTATCGCCGCGGCAGCTTCATCAGCGGCACGCGCTCGCCGGTGAGACGGCGCGCGATGTTGCGGCAGGCGATCTCGGCGCTGCTCTCGCGGGAGAATACGGTCAGGGCGCTGCGCCCCAGCGCGATGGGGATGCCCTCGTCCTCGGGGATCACGCCCAGCAGCGGCAGGCCCGCCGCGTCGATGGCGTCGTCGATGTTGCTGCTCAGCGCCTTGAGCAGTTTGCGCCGCACGCGGTTGATCACCAGGTGCAGCCTTCCGTTCGGGTAATCGCGCAGCTCCATCACGGTCCGCTGCGCGTCGCGCAGGCTCGTGGGATCGGTCGTCGCAACCACCACCGCGCGGTCCGCCGCGCAGGTCGCGAGCCGGAAGGCGTCGCCCAGCCCCGCGCCGGAGTCAATGAGACAATAGTCGAACCTGCTCCGCACCTCGTCGAGCAGCCCTTTCATCTCGCTCGTGCGGATATCCTCGTGCAGCCCGATCGGCGCGGTCAGCAGATACAGCCGGCAGCCGTACGGATGCCGCACCGCGGCTTGCTCCAGCGTCGCGCGTCCGGCGATCACGTCGGTAAAATCCATCAGCGCGCTGTCGCTCATGCCGAGCGCCAGGTCCAGATTCCGCAGACCCACATCGCAGTCGAGGCACAGCGTCCGGTGTCCCATCTCGGCGAGCGCCGACCCGACGAGCGCGGTGAATGAAGTTTTTCCCGTGCCGCCCTTTCCGGACACCACGGCGATGACCTGTCCCATAGAAAACTCCCGTCAGCCGCTCACAGCGGCTGCTTTTTGATCTTTGCGAACGCCCTCGGATACCTCGGCGGGGTAGGGGAGACCTTCTCGATCACCACCGCGCGGTGCGTGACCCCGCTCGTCGGGATGGTGTAATCCTCGACCTTGACGATTTTTCCGCCGAGCGTTCTGATCGCGCCCTTTGCCGCGGCGATCTCCTCCTCGGTGTCTACGCTCTTCATCGCGAGGAATTGCCCGCCGACCTTCACAAGCGGCAGCGCCAGCTCGCAGAGCACATTGAGCTGTGCGACGGCGCGCGACACCGCAAGGTCATAGCTTTCCCGATGTCCGGCGGCAAATTCCTCCGCCCGCGCGTGAACGCATTCCACGCGCTTCAGCCCCAGCGTACCGCAGACCTCCTCGAGCCACGCGATGCGCTTGCCGAGGCTGTCGAGCAGCGTCAGATCGAAGTCGTCCTTGAGAATACGCAGCGGCATCCCCGGGAAACCCGCGCCCGTGCCGACGTCCACCACCGTTTTCCCCGAGAGGTCAACGAACCGTGTCAGCGCCGCGCTGTCGAGCAGATGCAGCTGCGCGACGGCCTCCGGTTCCGTGATGGCGGTGAGGTTCATCACCTCGTTCTTTTTTAGCAGCAGCGCGGCGAAGCGCTCAAGCGTCTCCACCCGGCTCTCGTCCAGCCCCAGCTCCCGCAGTCCCTCGCGCAGCAGCGCGGTCACTTGCTCTGCTCCTTCAAAAGGTCGCGGATCTCGGCGAGCAGCAGCTCCTCCTTTGTCGGCTCCGGTTCTGCGGCCGGTTCGGGCTTGGAAAGCTTATCGTGCATATTGTTGATGGCTTTGACGATGCAGAACACCACAAAGGCCATGATGAGGAAGTTCAAAATGGCATTGATGAAATTACCCAGCATCAGTTCACCGCCGCCCGGCAGGGAAAAGGAGAGACCGGAAAGGTCGGTGTGGCCGCCGGTAAAGACGCCAAGGGCGGGGTTGATGATGTCGTTCACCAGCGAGTCGGCAATCGCTTTGAACGCGCCGCCGATGACAACGCCGATGGCCATATCCAGCACGTTGCCGCGCATGGCAAACGCCTTGAATTCTTCCATAAACTTCTTCATAAGAAGTCTCCTTTGTCTGTTTTTGAAAACAAATAGTATTTTATTTTTGAAATACTACGACTTGTTATCAAAAATCAATGCTTCGGCACCAGCTTGTCCTTGCCGCCCATGTAGGGGCGCAGGACCTCGGGAATGAGCACGCTGCCGTCGGCCTGCAAATTGTTCTCCAGGAACGCGATGAGCATACGCGGCGGCGCGACCACGGTGTTGTTGAGCGTGTGGGGCAGATACATTCTGCCGTCCGCGCCCTTGACGCGGATCCTGAGCCGCCGCGCCTGCGCGTCGCCGAGGTTGGAGCAGGAGCACACCTCGAAATACTTCTGCTGGCGCGGAGACCACGCCTCGATGTCGCAGCTCTTGACCTTCAGATCGGCGAGGTCGCCGGAGCAGCACTCGAGCTGGCGCACGGGAATGTTCATGCTGCGGAACAGCTCCACGCTCCACTTCCACATCTGCTCGTACCACTTCATGCTGTCCTCGGGCTTGCAGACCACGATCATTTCCTGCTTTTCAAACTGGTGGATGCGGTACACGCCGCGCTCCTCGATGCCGTGGGAGCCCTTCTCCTTGCGGAAACAGGGGGAGTAGGAGGTCAGCGTCTGCGGCAGGCTCTCCTCGGGCAGGATCTCGCCGATGAAGCGGCCGACCATCGAGTGCTCGCTCGTGCCGATCAGATAGAGGTCCTCGCCCTCGATCTTGTACATCATCGCGTCCATGTCGGTCTGGCTCATCACGCCCTCGACCACGTTGCCGTGGATCATGAACGGCGGGATGCAGAACGTAAAGCCCTTGTCGATCATAAAGTCGCGCGCGTAGGCGAGCACGCCCTCGTGCAGCCGCGCGATGTCGCCGAGCAGGTAGTAGAAGCCCGCGCCGGACACGCGGCCCGCGGCGTCCATGTCCACGCCGTCAAAGCGCTCCATGATCTCCGTGTGGTAGGGAATTTCAAAATCCGGCGTCTTCGGCTCGCCGAAGCGCTGCACCTCGACGTTATAGCTGTCGTCGGGGCCGATGGGCACGCTGGGGTCGATGATGTTCGGGATCTGCAGCATATCCTGGTGCAGCTTCTCCTCGTACTCGACCTCTAACTTTTCCAGCTCCGCCAGACGCTCCGCCTGCGCCTTGACCTTGGCCTTGATGGCCTCGGCCTCCTCGAGCTTGCTCGGGTCCTTCTTGGCCTGTCCCATCAGCATACCGACCTGCTTGCTCAGCGTGTTGCGCTGGGCGCGCAGCTCGCTCGCCTCGGTGATGGCGGCGCGCTTCTTCTCGTCCAGCTCCAGTACCTCGTCCACGAGGGGGAGCTTGGCGTCCTGAAACTTTTTCTTGATGTTTTCCCGCACAAGCTCGGGGTTTTCACGTATAAATCGAATATCCAGCATGATTTTCTACCTCGCTATCATAATATCGTATGAAAGGGTGCGTATACCGGTGAAACGCGGCTTGCCGTCAGGGCGTTCCGCTTTCCTCGCCGGCAAGCTCCTCGTAGAGCGCACGGTACTTTTCCGCCTCTTCCCGCGCCGCGCTCAGCGCGTCTTCGGTTTCGGCGAGCGTCTGCTCCAGCTCCCCGACCTGCGTTTCCAGCGCCTTGACCTCGTCCTCCAGCTTGGCGTTCTGTTCGAGCGTAGACTGCATCATGCTCGTGCTGCCCTTGAGCTGGTCGATGACCTGCTGGTTCGAGCGGTGGTTCGCTAAAAACGACCACAGGATAAGGATGAAGGCGACGGTGAACAGCACGGCAATGTAGGCGTAAACGCGCTTCTGCCGCTCCTTTTCACTGGTCGGCTTTTCGGGAGCCGCCGGCTTCGGGTTCTCCGGCGGCGGTGCTTCGTGAATGAAATCGGTCACTTTTTGGTTCCTCCATTTTTGCGCTGCTGCAGGGTGCCGAGCGCGTCGAGCAGATCGTTCAGGTCGTCCATGTCGTAATAGTCCAGCTCGATGCGGCCCTTCTTGCGGCCCGCCACGATCTTCACGCCGCGGCCGAGCGACTGGGCCAGCTCCTCCTCCGCGATGTGGGCGTGCAGCTTGTGCGTGATCTCCTCGATGGACGGCTCGCGCTCCTTCTTTTCCGCCGTCAGGCGCTTGACGAGCGCCTCAGTCTGGCGGACGCTCAGCCCCTGCGCTGCAATGGTCTCCGCGGCCTCGCGCTGCCTGGCGGCGGGGAGGGGGAGCAGTGCGCGGGCGTGGCCCGCGGACAGCCTGCCGTCCTTCACCGCCTCGCGCACGCTCTCGTCCAGCGTGAGCAGACGCATGGCGTTGGCGACGGCGGGGCGCGACTTGCCGACCGTCGCGGCGGCATCCTCCTGCGTCATGTGATAGGTCTCAATGAGCGTTTTGTAGCCCTCGGCCTCTTCGATGGGGTTCAGATCCTCGCGCTGCAGGTTTTCAATGAGCGCCAGCTCCATCGCCTTGCGGTCGTCCGCCTCGATGACGATGGCGGGCACCTGCGTCAGACCGGCAAGCCTCGCAGCCCGCCAGCGGCGTTCGCCGGCAATGATCTGATAGTAGCCCGAGGCGAGCTTGCGTACGGTCAGGGGCTGAATGATGCCGTGTTCGCGGATGGAGTCCGCCAAATCGGCGAGCGCGGCGTCGTCAAAATGTTTGCGCGGCTGACCGGCGCAGCTCTCCACCTGCGAAATGGGGAGGTAGAGGCTGTCGGCGCTTTCGGTCTGCAAGGCGGCGTCGCCGAGCAGCGCGCCAAGCCCACGGCCGAGTCCGCGGTTTGCGTTTGCCATGAAAATTCTCCTTTCTGTCGGGGTGCGATGATCGGGAGCAGCCCAGGCGTCCCGCCCACGGCTGTCTTTTTAATAAGGTTGGGCTGCTGCGAAGCGGAGCCGTCTCCGACTGCTTTTGCCCGTGCCGCCGATCAGCCGTTCTTCTTCAGGAACTCGTCGGCGAAGGCGCCGTAGGCCTCCGCGCCGCGGGAGGTGCGGTCGTAGGCGTTGATGGGCTTGCCGTGGCTCGGCGCCTCGGAAAGGCGCACATTGCGCGGAATGACCGTCGCATACACCTTGCCGGGGAAGTAGCGCTTGACCTCCTCGGCGACCTGCATGGCGAGGTTGGTGCGTCCATCGAACATCGTCAGCAGCACGCCCTCCAGCTCCAGCCGCGGGTTCATGCTGCGGCGCACGATGCGCACGGTGTTCATCAGATCGGAAAGGCCCTCGAGCGCGTAATACTCGCCCTGCACGGGCACGAGCAGGGAGTCCGCCGCGCACAGCGCGTTGAGCGTCAGCAGCTCGAGCGAGGGCGGACAGTCGATGAGAATGTAGTCGTAGTCGGGGGCGAGAACGTCGAGCGCCTGCTTGAGCCGGAACTGGCGATCCGGCAGGTCGATCATCTCAATGCCCGCGCCGGCCAGCGCCTTGGAGGAGGGCAGCACGTCGCCGTAGCGCGTGGCGACGACGGCGGACTTCACATCCGCGCCGTTGATGAGCACGTCGTAGACGCCCTGTGACACGGTCTTGTCCACGCCCATGCCGGAGGTGGAGTTCGCCTGCGGGTCAAAGTCGCACAGCAGCACGCGCTTGCCGCGCTCGCGCAGCACGGCGGTCAGATTGACGCAGGTGGTCGTCTTGCCGACACCGCCTTTTTGATTGACGATCGCTATGATTTTTGCCAAAAACGACACCCGCCTTCTGCCGGAACGGCTTGATCCCGGCCCTTCAAGTATAGTAGAAAACAGTATAGCACAAATCAGACTGATTTCAACCGGAAAGAGAAAAAATTTTGCACGAAATTTCTGCGCGATATGCAAAAGCGGGGAGTGATGTTTCACGTGAAACATCACTCCCCGTAAAATGAGAGGGTAATGACCAAAGGATAAAGCAAAACAAAATGTTTCACGTGAAACATTTTGAGACTGCGCCGCGCAGTTCAGCGGAAAAGAATCGGCAAAGCGCAAATAAGCGGCGGCACGGAAAACCGAACGGGAGAAGGCGATTTACTCCGTCAGCAGCAGAGCGTCGTAGGGGGCGAGGGTGATATGCAGCCGACCGCCTTCGGCCAAAAACGACTGGCCGCTGAGCGCGTCGTGCGCGAGCGGCGCTGCCCACGGCAGGTCGACCGGGGTGCTTTCCGCGCCGGCGTTGACGGCGCAAAGGGAGACCTCATCGCCCGCGCGGCGGGCAAAGCAGAGCACGCGGCCCGCAGCAAGAGGATAGGTGATGCCGCCGCTTTGCAGCGACTCCCGTTCGGCGCGGAGCCTGCCGAGCGTGCGGAACCAATCGAGCAGCGCGGTATCCTCATGCCCCCATGGGTAGGTGCGGCGGTTGAACGGGTCCTCAAAGCCCTCCATGCCGGCCTCGTCGCCGTAGTAGACCGTGGGCGAGCCGGGGAAGGCGTAAAGCACCAGCGCGGCGAGCTTGAGCAGCGCCGTGCCGCGCTCGCGCTCGGCGGGGGAGAGGCGGTAGTGCGCGCGCGCATCGCGGTCCGCCGGCGGCTGCTCACAGCCGAGAAGCGTCAGCAGACGCGGTGTGTCGTGCGTGGAAAGGAAGTTCATCGCGCCGTAGAAGGCGGGGGAGGGGTAGTTCTCACGAATGGTCTCCATCGCGTCGCGGAAGTCCTCCGCGCCGGACGTGCCGGCAAGATAGGACAGCAGCGCGGTGCGGAAGGGATAGTTCATCAGGCCGTGCAGACCGCCGCCGAGCAGGTAGCGGCGACGCTTGGAGTAGGCGACTTTGGTGGTGCCGTCCTCCCACACCTCGCCGAGAAGGTAGGCGTCGGGGAAGTCCTGCTGCATGACGGCGCGGATGGCGAAGATAAATTCGTCGGGCAGCTCGTCGGCGACATCGAGCCGCCACGCGCTTGCGCCCGCGCGGAGCCAGCGGCGGACGATGGAGTTCTCGCCGGTGATGATGTAGTTGACATAATTTTCGTTCCGCTCGTTCACGGCGGGCAGATTCTTGATGCCCCACCAGGCGTCATAGTCCGTGGGGAAGGGGTGGAAGCTGTACCACGAATAGTAGGGGGAGATGGGGCCCTGCGCCGCGCCGGGCGCGGGGTAGAAGCCGTCGGCGTTGAAGTAGCGGCTTTTTGCGCCGGTGTGGTTGAACACGCCGTCGAGCATGACGCGGATGCCGCGCTTTTCTGCCTCCGTGCAGAGGGTGCGGAAGTCCTGCTCGTCGCCGAGGAGCGGGTCGACCGTTTCGTAGTCGGCGGTATCGTAGCGATGGTTGGAGGCGGCCTCGAAGATCGGGTTGAGGTAGAGCGTGGTGACGTGGAGCGAGGCGAGGTAGTCAAGCTTTTCCGTGATGCCGGCGAGGTCGCCGCCGAAAAAGTCCTCGCAGTAGTCGCCGCGCTCGTTGGGGCCGCAGAGCGGCGTTTCGTCCCAGCGCTCGTGAAGCGTGCGGCAGCCGATCAGGCCGTCCACGCTGCGCGTCCTTGCGCGGTAAAAGCGGTCGGGGAAGATCTGGTAGGTGACGCCGCGGCCGAACCAGCCGGGCGTTTTGACGCGGCCATCGTAGACGGTCAGCTGCCAGGGCGTTACCTTATCCCAGCTTTGGAAGCCATCCTTACCATAGCAGCTCTCGCCGCCGTCCGCCCAGCGCAGGCGGAAGTGATACCAGATCAGCTCCGGCTGCGAGGGGGCGAAGAAGGTGCCGGAAAAGGCGGGGGCGCCGTCCTCGTCCGTGGTGGGGAGGAGCTCGGTCTCCGTCCAGCGGTCGGAAAATTCGTGGTGAGCGAGCAGCGTGCAGCCGGTGACGGCGTGCCCGCGCGGGTAGAAGGTGAAGTCCACCGCGGCGAAGGTCGTGACCGCGCCGAAGGGGGACTTGCAGCGCGCGTCGCGGGGATCAAAGAGAATGGACATGGTGTTGCTCCTTTTTTGCCGCCGAGGGCGGCACATTATGAAAGGGGACCATTCTTAGCGGAAGAATGGCCCCCTTTCGATCCCCCAAGACCGCAAGGGCTGCGCCCTTGACCTGCCATTGCGGGGCTTACAGTGGACCGACTGCACACGCTGCGCAAAGAACTGTCTGCAGTTTCCTGTTGCCGCTTTCGATCTGGTCTGCGTCTATGTCCGCTCAGCCGCTCCTGCGGCGGGGTTTCGGCGGTGCGCAGCGCTCAGCCGCTCCTGCGGCGGGGTTTCGGTAGAGCGCTGTTGCTTCGCCGCTCTGCGGCGGGGTTACGGTGGGATGTGCAGGGATCATTCCTCCGTGTTGATCTTGCCGTGCTGCTGCTCATAGGCGTCAATGCACTCCTGCGTCAGATGCTCGAGTTGGGCGTTGAGGGAACGGTGGTTCTTTTTCGCGATGTAGGTGATCTTCTTGAGCATCTCTTCGTGAAAGCGTATGCCGGTCTGGATCTTGTCCGTTGCCATGATAACACTCCTTTAGCATGATGCAAACATTTTAACGAAAGAAAGGTTGACTTTCCACAAACGAAGTGTTATTGTAACGATAACACTTATGGAAAAACGGAGAAACGTGCATGGACTGTGGGGACTGCAAATTTTTTCGGCAGCACTATGTGATATCGTCGGGGCGGTATATGGCACTTGATTATGGGCATTGTGTTGCGCGGTGCAGAAAGAAAATGTATGCCGCGGATACGACAGCCTGTGAGCGGTATGAGCAGTCGACCGGCGAGACGCTGCCGCCGGAGAGCGAATTTTATATAACCGTGCAGGTTTACCCAAAAGCGACGGAATAAAACGTCTCCGTAACCCCGCCGCAGCAGCGGCTGAGCGGACATAGGCGCAGACCAGATCGAAAGCGGCAACAGGAAACCGCAGGCAGTTCTTTGCGCAGCGCGTGCAGTGATTCCTTGCAGGGACAGACAATGCGGGGTCGAGGGGTGTCCCCTCGTTGTCTCTGGGGGTTCCAAAGGGGGTATTCTCTTCAACCAAGAGAATACCCCCTTTGACAAGTGCCGCACGAAGTGCGGTGAGTGCCGCCGCCCTCGGCGGCAAAAATTGTAAATTTTTAAAATCCCTCTTTTATCCCAATACACTTTGTGTTATATTAAAAACTGTATTATTACGTCTGCTCCCGGGGAAGAGAAAGGAGATCATACGATGGAAAACCGCGTTACCGTCAGCATCTGCGGCGAGGAGTATACCTTTGTCGCCGAGGAGGCCCCCTCTTATATGCAGAAGGTCGGCGCTTACGTCGGCACGAAGATGGACGAAATGCTCACCGGCGCGAAGGTCGGCCGCACCGACGCCGCCGTGCTCGCCGCGGCGAACATCGCCGACGAGCTCTTCAAGGAGCGCGAGGCCAGCGAGGCGCTGCGCCGCCAGCTCAAGCAGTACATCGACGATGCCGCGCAGGCGAAGAACGAGGTTAGCGAGCTCAAGCGCGAGCTGTTCAAATTGCAGAACAGGAAATAATGACGGAGCTGCTCTCTCCCGCGGGCGGACGCGAGGCGCTGGCCGCCGCCGTGCAGAACGGCGCGGACGCCGTGTATATGGGCTTTGGCAGCTTCAACGCGCGCCGCAGCGCCAGAAACTTCAGCGATGAGGAATTTCTGGCGGCGGTGCGTTATTGCCATTTGCGGGGCGTGAAGGTCTATTTGACGCTCAATACGCTTGTGACCGACCGCGAGCTGCCCGCGCTCGCCGAGACGGCGCGGCGGGCGAGCGAATATGGCGTGGACGCGATATTGGTGCAGGACTGGGGCGTTTACGAGACGCTGCGCGTGGTGATCCCCGATGTGCCGCTGCACGCGAGCACACAGATGGCGCTGCACACGCTCTCGGGTGTGGAGGAGGCGGCGCGGCTCGGCATGACGCGGGCGGTGCTCGCGCGGGAGCTGTCGGGCGAGGAGATCCGCGAGATCGCGGAGCGCGCGCCGATCGAGATCGAGACCTTTGCGCACGGGGCGCTTTGTATGTGCTATTCGGGGATGTGCGAGATGTCGGCGGTGATCGGCGGGCGGAGCGGCAACCGCGGCGCGTGCGCGCAGCCCTGCCGCTTGCGCTATGGCTGGCACGGGAAGGCGGACGCGAATCCGCTGTCGCTCAAGGACGCGAATCTCGCGGCGTATGCCGGCGAGATGACGGAGATGGGCGTGGCTTGCCTGAAGCTCGAGGGGCGCATGAAGCGGCCCGAGTATGTGGCGGCGGTGACGGGCATCTATGCCGCGCTGCTGCGCGAGCACCGCGCACCGACGGCGGACGAGCAGAAAAAGCTCGCGCTGGCATTCTCACGCGACGGGTTCACGGACGGCTATTACCGCGGCCGGCGCGGGAAGGAAATGTTCGGCGTTCGCCCGGAAACTGCGCGCTGGCCGGAGGAGTGGTTCGGCACGCTGCGGGCGGCCTATGAAAAAGAGGATATGCGGCTCGTGCCGGTGCGCTTCCGCGCGGCGCTTCGTTTGGGCGAGCCAATGGTGCTGACCGCCGAGGACGGCGACGGGCATTGCGTCACGGCCACGGGGGCCGCGCCGGAGGCGGCGCGAAGCCGCGCGGTGACAGCCGGGGAGGTCGAGGCCCGTCTGCGCAAGACCGGCGGGACGGCGTTCACGGTGTCGGACTGCGCGGTGACAGCGGAGGACGGGCTGTCCGTTCTGGCGAGCGCGCTCAACGCGCTGCGGCGCGACGCGCTCGCGGCGCTGGAGACGCTGCGGACGGAGATACCCGAGCGGCGCGAGGGGGCGTTTGTCCCGGCGGAGAGGATCAAAAACCCGACGGAGCCGCCGCGCTTCACGGTGTCGATCTACCGTGTCGGGCAGATTACCGATGCGCTGGTGAACGAGGGCGTGGAGACGGTGTATGTGCCGCTGGAGCTGATAGAGGCGGTCGATGTTGAAAAATATCGCGGACAGACAAACTTTGCCGCGGTGCTGCCGCGCGTGTGGCGGACGGCGGACGAGCCTGTTCTGCGTGAGCAGCTGCGCGCCGCGCGTGAGCGCGGCGTAGAGACGGCGGTGCTCGGAAATTTAGGGCATTTTGCGCTCGTGCGGGGGATGGGCTTCGCGCTGCGCGGGGACTTCGGGCTGAATGTGTTCAACTCCGCGGCGCTGCGGTTTTTGAAGGAGCAGGGGCTATCGGGCGCGACGCTGTCGTTCGAGCTGCGGCACGAGCAGTTGCGGGACATCAGCAAGTGCATCCCCTGCGAGGCCATCGTCTACGGGCGGCTGCCGCTGATGATCACGGAAAATTGCATCGTGGCGAACGAGTTCGGCTGCCGGCACTTTAAGGGGCGCTGCGACGCTCTCTGCGCGGACAGCGCGTGCGCCGGAGCGCCGGAGCTGACCGACCGCGTGGGCGAGCGGTTCCCGGTGCTGCACGCCTACGGCTGCCGGAGCGAGCTCCAGAACGGCAAGACGCTGTGGCTGGCAGACAAGCCGGAGTACCGGAAAATCGGTTTGACCTACGCGCGGCTGCGCTTTACGACCGAGTCGGCGGAGGAGTGCGTGCGCGTGCTGCGGGCCTACAAGGGGCGGGAGGAATACACGCCCAAGGACATCACGCGCGGGCTTTTCTACCGCGGCGTGGAGTAAAAATGAAAACAAGACGTAGTTTTTCTGCGTGATATTACGATTTGTATTGAAAAGAGGACTGAGATCATGCCGCATATCGTGCTGGCTTCCAAGTCGCCGCGCCGCCATGAGCTGCTGCGGCGCATGGGCATCACCGATTTTTCCGTGGTCGTTCCCGACGTGGAGGAGACCTATCCCGAAGGGCTTGCGCCGCAGGAGATCGTCGCGCACATCGCGCGCCTGAAATCCGACGCGGCGGCGCCGCTGGTCGGGCCGGAGGATATTCTCATCACGGCGGACACGATGGTGTTTTTGGAGAATGACCGGCTCGGCAAGCCGCGTGACGAGGCGGACGCGCTGCGGATGCTCACGGAGCTGGCGGGGAACCGCCACACGGTCTGCACGGGCGTGACGGTGCGGCAGGGCGGCAAGGCGGAAGCCTTTACGGTATCGACGGACGTGTACTTCCGTCCTTGCGCGGAGGAGGAGCTGCGCGCCTACATCGCCACCGGCGAGCCGATGGACAAGGCGGGCGCTTACGGCGTGCAGAGCCTGGGCGCGCTGCTCGTCGAGCGCATCGACGGCGACTTCTACAACGTCATGGGACTGCCGGTGGAGAAGCTGGGGCAATGCCTGACGAAGCATTTCGGCGTGCGCTTCTTCTAAAATAACGACCCCCGAAGGGAGGGCTGCGCTTTGCGCGAATTTCTGGAAAAATACGGCCTGCGGCTGCTCATTATTACGACCGTCTGCGCGGTGCTCATCAGCGTGCTGAGCTTTGTGAGCGCGACGTCGGGCTTTCTGCAGAACGCGGTGGGCGTGCTGACCTATCCGTTCCGCTCGGCGGTCACGGCGGTGGCGACGTGGGCGGAGGACAAGCAGCGCTATTATAAGGACTACTCCGACCTCATAGCGGAAAACGAGGCGCTGCGCGAGCGTGTGGCGGAGCTGGAGCGCGACGCGCGGCAGGCCGAGGCCGACCGCGAGGAGAACGCACTGCTGCGCGAGCTGCTGGAGCTGCGGGAGCAGCGGCGTGACCTGACCTTCGAGTCCGCGGCGGTCATCGACCGCGAGAGCACGAACTGGACGAGCGCGCTGACGCTCAACCGCGGCACGGCGCACGGCGTGGAGAAAAACGACTGCGTGGTGTCCGCCGAGGGCGACCTGGTGGGCGTGGTGTCTGCGGTGGGCTACAACTGGTGCACGGTGCTGACGGTGATCGACACCGACACGGAGCTGGGCGCGCGGGTGTTCCGCACGCAGGAGGTCGCGGTCGCAGAGGGCGATCTGGCGCTGATGGGCGAGGGAAAGCTCAAGCTGAGCTATCTTTCCGCCGACGCGCAGCTGCTCTCGGGCGATGTGGTGACGACCTCGGGCCTCGGCGGGTTCTACCCGGGCGGGCTGGTCATCGGGACGGTGGAGTCCGTGCGGACGGGCGACGACGGACTGGCGCAGTACGCGGTGCTTGCGCCCGCGGCGCGGCTCGGCGAGCTGAGCGAGGTATTCATCATCAAGGATTTTGACATCGTCGACTGACGGTGAAGCATTTTTCGGAAAGGGGGCGCTGCCATGTCGCCGTCGACCACGCGGGATACGGCGGTCAAATGGACCGCTTACGCGCTTGCGTGTCTGCTGCTGCTCTTTGGGCATGAGCTGACGCTTGCCCATCTGCGCGTGTGGGGCATCGCGCCCTTTCTGCCGCCGCTGCTGCCGGCGGTGCTCGCGTCGATGGAGGACCGGCTGGAGGGCTTTGTGTTCGCGCTGGCGTTTGGCGTGCTGTGCGACCTGGCGCTGACCGCCCCGCTGCCGTGCCTGTACACGATCGCGTTCCCGCTCACGGCGCTGCTCGCGGCGCTCATCGCGAGGAGCGTGCTGCAGCCGGGCATCCTGTGCTCGCTGGCGGTGAGCACGGCGGCATTCGTGCTCGTGGACCTCATCACGGCGGTCACGCTGCTCGCCGGCGGACGCTCGGAGCTGTCCGCCATCGCGCTGCGCGCGGTGCAGGAGCTGGCGCTCTCGCTGCCGCTGCTGATCGTGTGCCACCCGGTGCTGGCGTTCCTGCATCGGAAATTTACCCTGTAACAACGGCAAAGAACCGCGAAGGGAGGGTCTGCCGTGGACGACAAAAAGCAATTCAGCCGACGCCTGCTCGCGATCGGCGTGCTCTTCTCGCTGGTGCTGGCGGCGTATTTCGTGACGCTCTTTGACGCGCAGATCGTACACGGCGCGGAGTACCGCGCGCGGTCCATCCGCGCGAACACGAAGAGCGAGGCGGTGGTGACCTCGCGCGGCATCCTGACCGACCGGAACGGCAAGGCGCTGGTGACGAACCGGAGCGTGTATACGCTCGAGCTGGACGCTTCGCTCGCGCCGTCGGACGACGCGGCGCTCAACAAGGAGCTGCTGCGGCTCATCGAGCTGCTGGAAAACCGGGGGATCGTCTGGGAGGACACGCTGCCGCTGACGGCGGGCGCGCCGTTCGCCTATGATTTTTCCGTCTCCGGCTCGCACACGGCGCTCAACAGCTACCTTGTGAGCAAGAAGTGGGCGGACGAGGACGCGCTGACGACCGATACCGACCCGCCGCTGAGCCCCGAGGCGCTGCTCTCGCGGCTGCGCACGGAGTTCAAGGTGGACGGTGAGCTGACCGACGCGGAGGCGCGCAAGCTCGTCGGCCTGCGCTACTGCCTCGCGGTGACGAAGCTCAACCAGCTCTCGACGGCGGCCATCGCGTCGGACATTTCCGTGGAGCTGATCGCGGAGCTGAAGGACGGCGCGTACGCGCCCATCCACATCGGCACCTCGTCCGTGCGCGAGTACCAGACCGACGCGGCGGCGCACATTCTCGGCCGCGTCACGAAGATCCCGCGCGAGAAATGCAATGAATACAAGGAAAAGGGCTACGCGATGAACGCCTACGTCGGCTACGACGGCGTAGAGCTGGCCTTCGAGGACTATCTGCGCGGCAGGAACGGGCGGCGCATCGTGGAGACCAATACGGCGGGCAAGGTGACGGGGGAGATATACTCCGTCGAGCCGGAGCCGGGCAATACGGTCGCGCTGACGCTGGACATCGACTTTCAGGAGGATGTGGAGCGCATTCTCGCCGAGACGGTGGAGAGCATGACGGCGGAGGACGACATCGACCGTGGCGCGGCCGCGGCGGTGGTGCAGGTCGGCACGGGCGAGGTGCTCTCGCTCGCGTCGTACCCGACCTTCTCGCTCAAGACCTTCAACGAGGATTACCCGGAGAACAACACCGATCCGCTCCAGCCGTTCTGGAACCGCGCGACGCAGGGCACCTACGCGCCCGGCTCGACCTTCAAGCCGGTGACGGCCATCGCGGCGCTGGAGACCGGCATCATCACGCCGAAGTCCACCATTCTGACGAAGGGCGTGTATCACTACGGCGACTGGGCCTACAAATGCTGGCTCTACAACCAGAACGGCGGCACGCACGGGCGCATCGACGTGACCGAGGCCATCAAGGTGTCGTGCAACTATTTCTTCTATGACATCGGACGCAGGACGGGCATCTCCACGATCGCGCGCTATGCCTCGGCCTTCGGGCTCGGTGAGCCGACGGGCATCGAGATCCCGGAGAAGATCGGCGTGATGACCACGCCGGACTACGTCAACTCGCTCGATGGGCATTACTGGACGGACGGTCAGACGCTGACCGCCGCCATCGGCCAGTCGTACTCGCTCTTTACGCCCCTGCAGCTTGCGAACTACGTTGCGACGCTCGCGGGCGGCGGGACGCGGTACAACGCGCATCTGCTCAAGGAGGTGCGGACCTACGACAGCGCCGAGCTCGTCGACGTGTACGACGAGCCGCCGGCGGAGATCGTCGACATCGAGCCGGAGAATTTGCAGGCGGTCTTGCAGGGGATGCGCGACCTGGTCGTGTCGGGCAGCGTGGCGTATTATTTCAAGGACTGCGTGGTGGACGCCGCCGCCAAGACCGGCACGGCGCAGACCGGCGGCAAGGTCAGCAACGGCGTATTCGTGGCGTTCGCGCCCTACGACGATCCGCAGATCGCGCTGGCGGTGGTGATCGAAAAGGGCGGCAGCGGCGGCGCGCTGGCCTCGACCGCGGTGCAGATCCTCAACGCCTACTTCACCTCGGTGGACGAGGCGAAGGCGGTCGTGGGCGAAAATATGCTCATCCAATAAAAGACGGAAGCGGTCTCCCGCAGGGGAGGCCGCTTCTTTGCGTGCGCTTTACTTTTTCTGCTTGCGGATGTCGTCGCCGAAGAAGGGGAGGATGCGGTAGGCGCCCTCGATGCGCGAGAGGATGTTCGCGCCGTAGCGGCGTGAGAGCTCGGCGGGGGAGAGGTTGGTGGAGATGATGGTCTTTTTGTTCGTCATCAGACGCGTGTTGACGATCTGGTAGAAGGCGCTGCGGACGAACTCGGTAGTCAGCTCGGTGCCGAGATCGTCGATGATGAGCAGGTCGCAGCGGAGAAGGCGGGAGACGTCCTCGTCCGCGCCGCCGGTCTCGTCGCGGGAGAATTTCTGCGCCTCGAAGCGCTCGAAGATGTGGGCGGCGGTGTCGTAGACAACGGAGTGGCCCGTTTCGCTCACGGCGCGGGCAATGCAGGCGGAGAGAAAAGTCTTGCCCAGCCCGGGATCGCCCGAGAGCAGAAGATTGCCGCTGCGGGGGGAAAATTCGTAGGCATAGTCGCGGCAGGCGTCGTAGATGCGCTCCATGTTCGAGCGGGGGGAAATGTCCTGATCAAGGGGGGCGTAGGGGGAGTAGACGTCAAAGGAGAAGGTCTCGAAGCTCTGCGTGCCGAGGTCGAGGAGCCGGGAGAGCTCCTCGAGCTGGACGCGGGCATAGTAGTCGTTCAGGCAGGAGCAGACCTCGCTGCCGCGCCAGCCGGTGTCGCCGCAGAGGGGACAGTTGGGCTTATCCTCGAGGTAGTCGGCGGGATAGCCGTGGGCGACGAGCAGCTCGGCGCGCTCGCGCTGGAGGGCGAGGTTTTCCTCCTTGAGCGCCTCGATGGCGGGGCGGGGGTCCGTGCCGCGGCGCAGGGCGGAGGAAATGAGCTTGGACATGGTCTCGCGCAGGGCGGCGTCGATCTCCGCGATGCGGGGGACGGCGGCATAGACCGCGCGCTCGCGCGCGTGCAGCGCGTCGGCGCGGCGCTGCTTTGCCTCCTCAAAGCGGACCATCGCGCGGCGCATGAGCTTTCCGTCGTAGGACATGAGATCCCCTCCCTTACAGGTATTGCTTCATCCAGTCGTTCTTGCCGCCGGACGGTTTTTCTTCTTTTTTCGGCGCGGCGTTTTCCGCCGCGGTCTCCGCGGGGGTGTGGAGCCCCTTTTCGTGCCAGCGCTTCAGGATGCCGTTGCAGTACGCCCACTTGAATTCGTGGCAGCGCAGGACGGTCTTATCATACGCGAGGGCGACGGTCTCGGCGGGGAAGCCCATGTCCACCCAGGCGGCGAGGTATTTCTCCTCGCTCGGGGAGGGCTTGCGTTCGCCGAGCTGAAGGACTGCCATGTAGGCGGGGTACTTCTGCTCACGCGCGTGGAGGGCGTTGAGGTAGTCGTTTGCGCTGGTCGAGGAAAGGAGGCCCTTTCTCGCCCAGACGTAGCCCTCCTGCTCGATCCGGCGCATGGTGGGCAGCCGCCCCGCGCCGTACTGCGCGGCATGGCGGGCGATGCAGTGGTTGACGAGGAGAAAGAGCACGTCGGCGGGCAGGCCGAGGTCCTCGTAAAGCCCGAGGAGCTTGCCGACGGACGGCGTGGAGAGCGGGCCGAGCTTGCGCTCGACCTCGCGCAGAAGCGCGGAAAAGCTCGCGTCCTGCTCTAACTTGCGGGCGACATCCTCGCGCGAATAGGCGGGGCGCTCGGCGGTGGGCGCGGGGACGGGCGAGGGAGTAGGCTCCTCCGGCTTCGGGGCGCTGACGAGTCCCATGCGGGCAAGGGCGGCCTCGGCGCGCGAGCGGCGCGCCTCGTCCCATTTGAGCTCGGCGCGGAGCGTTTCGGGGGAGGCGCTGCCGCGGTTTTTGAGCAGGCACAGGTAGAGCAGGGCGGCGTCGCCGTCCCCGCCGTCGATCAGGCGGCGCGTCACGGCGGCGGACAGGGTGATATTCTCCTGCTCGCTCAGGTGCAGAACATAGCCGGCCATAGCGCGCCTCCCTTCATTCGATCATAAGTCCCTTTATTTTACACGAAGCGGAGCGATTCGTAAATAGGAAGATCGGGGAAATGAAAATTTTCCCGATTCCCTGACAAAATTCGCGCGGCTTTGCGTTCTGCCGCTTTTAGAATGGGGACAAGGATGCGGGGAGACCGCGATAGGAGGGAACGCCATGGAGATCATGCACAAGGGAATGTGGACGGGCCGGCGCGTGCTGTATCTGAGCGTGGACGCGATCCGCGCGAATCCCGATCAGCCGCGGAAATACTTTGAGCCGGAGGCGCTGCGCGAGCTGGCGGAGAGCATCGGGCGCTACGGCATTTTGCAGCCGCTGACCGTGCGGCGCGGGGAGGACGGCTACGAGCTGATCGCAGGAGAGCGGCGGCTGCGGGCGGCGAAGCTCGCGGGTCTGCGGGAGGTGCCGTGCCTTGCGGTGCGGTCGGATGAGGAGGAGTCGGCGCTGCTTTCGCTGATCGAAAATTTGCAGCGGCAGGACCTGCACTACATGGAGGAGGCCGCCGCCATCGCAAAGCTCATCGCGGTCTACGGCCTGTCGCAGGAGCAGGCGGCGGAGAGGCTGGGCAAGTCGCAGAGTGCGGTGGCGAACAAGCTGAGGCTGCTGCGGCTCTCGCCCGCGTGCGTGGCGCTGCTGCGCGAGGGGGGGCTTTCCGAGCGGCACGCGCGCGCCCTGCTGCGATTGAGCGACGAGAACGAGCGTCTGGCGGCGCTGCGCGTCATCGTGGAGCGTGGCTGCAACGTGGCGCAGGCGGAGGCGTACATCGAGTCGGTTTTGCAGCGCGCGGCGGTCACGCCGCCGCGGCGGAGGCCGACGTTCATCGTGAAGGACGTGCGGCTGTTTCTCAACACCATCCGGCGGAGCATGGGCATCATGCAGCGCGCGGGGGTGGACGCGGCGTGCGAGCGGGAGGACACGGACGAGGAGATCCGGCTGACCATCCGCATCCCGCGCACGGGGGCTGCCAAAACGGCGTAAAAATTGTAACCAAATCGTTACTCTTTTTCGCAAAATCTATGCTATACTGCAATAGACTGGCTGTGGTATACACAGCGGGATATTGATTCAGAACAGCAGGAGGGTGCCGGAATGGAAGAAAACCTGGGTGCCTTTGAGGAAAAGAGAAACGAGGCCGCGGAGACAGCGGAGAGCGCCGGCAAGGGCGGCAAGCATTTGGCGAAGGTCGGCAAAAGAGGGTGGGCCATTGCCGGTATCGCGCTCGGCGTGCTGGCCGCGGCGTATCTGGGGCTGTGCGCCTACGCGGCGCTGAGCGGGACCATCTATCCCAACACGACGGTCGGCGGCGTGAACTACGGCGGCATGACCGAGGAGCAGGCGGCGGCGGAGCTGACGCGGCGGGTCATTGACGCGCAGAGCGCGCGGCTCGACTTTGCCGTGATGGAGGGAGACAGCTGCGAGGTGATCGCGGGTGTGGCGCTGAGCGATATTCCGGTGGACATCGACTGCCGGAAGGCCGCGGATACGCTGGCGCGGGTGCACAGCGCGAAGGGCGGCGGCTTTTTCAAGAGCGGCGCGGGCTTCCTTTTCTCGCTTTTTACCGAGCATGAGGAGAGCATCGTATCCGAGGAGCCGTTTTGCGCGGCGGCGGAGCCGGTGCTGGATGCGCTGGAGTGCGAGCCGGTGGAGTTTGCCATCGCTCTGACGACCGAGAGTGCGATCAGCGTGACCAAAAGCAGGGACGGCCGCCATATCCCGGATCGGGAGCAGGCGCGGCGTGTGATCGGCGACGCGCTGCGCGGCGCATACCTTGGCGGCGGCTGCCCGCTCCAGGTGACGCTGTACGGCGACCGGGACGAGGAGGCGGTCTACGAGACCGTACCCGCGCAGACGGTCGATCTGGCGGAGGAGCGGGAAAAGCTCGTGGGTGAGAAGGTCAACGCGAGCTACGACATAGAAAATGAGAAGATCATCCCGAGCCATGCGGGGGTGAGCTTTACGCTCGCCGACTTGCAGAGCGCTTACGACGCGGCGGCGCCGGGGGAGACCTTCACCGTCCGGGCGACGGTCGAGCGGCCGGAGGTCACGACCGAGCAGCTGGAGGCGGGACTGTTCCGCGACGAGCTGAGCAGCTACACCACGCGCGTCGGCGGCGCACCGGGGCGGCACAAGAACGTGAAGCTGACGGCAGAGCGCATCACGGGCTACATCCTCAACGCGGGCGACACGATGAAGTATGGCCCGCTGGTGACGCCGTTCACGGCGGAAAACGGCTATTCGCCCGCGCCGGGCTATCTCAACGGCAAGACCGTGGACATGATCGGCGGCGGCGCGTGCCAGGCAAGCTCGACGCTCTACGCGGCGGTGCTGTACGCGAACCTTGAGATCGTGCAGCGCGTGAACCACGGCTACGCCTCCGACTACATCGGCCTTGGATTGGACGCGACGGTGGCGAGCGGCGGACCGGAGTTTGAGTTCCGCAACAATACGCTCTACCCCATCAAGGTGCAGGCAGACTTTTTTACAAAGGATAAAAAGGACTACATCAAGATCACCCTTCTCGGCACCAAGACCGACGACCATTATGTGAAGATCGTGACGGAGCTCATCAGCACGACGCCCTATGAGGAGGAGCTCGTCGAGACCGACACGCTCGCGCCGGGCGAGCAGAAGGTGGAGCAGACGCCGTATACCGGCTATGTGGTCAAGACCTACCGCAATGTGTACGCGGGCGACGGGACGCTGCTTTCCTCGACCTATGAGGCGACGAGCCGCTACAAGAGCCGCAACCGCATCATTCTCGTCGGCAAGGCGGCGGATCCGACGGTCGACCCGAATGTGCCGGCAATGGATCCGACGGTGCCGGGGAGCGACCCGGGCGTGCCGACGACGGACCCGGGCGCAACGATGACGGACCCGGGCGTGCCGGATGTCGATCCGACGCAGACGCCGGCGATACCGGAGACGCCGCAGACGTCCGAGACGGCGCCGGCGGCATAAGAGAAAAAGAAAGGAGTCCTCCGCTGCCGCGGAGGGCCCCTTTTGATAAAATGCACAAGTTTTCCGAGAGAACTTGTGCATTTTTGTAAATGTGTTCAATTTTGTGAAAGTATGTTTTCAAAATTAGTGGTAAGACGCAAAGAAAATGCATAAATTCCTGCAAAAAATCGGCAAATGGCTTGCTTTTATGAAAGAGCGGGTGTACAATGAACGAACTGACAGAAGATCGGGAGATCGGGAAATAAAATCAACAATTATAATATTTTGAGAGGGGTTTTTTATCATGGCTAAGTTCAAGGTTTATTACACCATCGAGCTCAATGAGATCGCGACGCATATCTTCGAGTCCAACGACTTCGAGGTGAAGCTGTGCAGCCACAACGACGAGGAGACCTACGTCAAGGAGCTCGCCGCGTTCCAGCCCGACGCCATCATGTGCCGCACCGAGCCCATCACCGCCAAGATGATGGATACCTGCACCAACCTCAAGGTCATCGGCAAGCAGGGCGCCGGCCTCGACAACATCGACATGGATCATGCCCACGCCAAGGACATTACCGTCGTCTACGCGCCCGCCGGCAACGCCAACGCCGTTGCCGAGCACGCCGTGATGCTGATGCTCATGTGCGCCAAGCGCTTCACCTATGTTGACCGCCAGTTCCGCGGCGGCAACTTTCTCGTCCGCATGGATATGGAGCACACCTACGAGCTGGGCGGCAAGACCCTCGGCATGATCGGCTGCGGCCGCATCTCCCAGCTGGCCATGAAGAAGTGCAAGTACGGCTTCGGCATGAAGGTCATCGGCTACGACCCGTACATGACGCAGGAGAAGATCGGCGACCTGTGCGAGCTGAAGGAGACCGCGAAGGAGGTCTGGGAGCAGGCTGATTTCGTGTCCGTGCATCTGCCCGTCGTTCCCTCCACCGAGCACTCCATCGGCCGTGAGCAGTTCAGCTGGATGAAGCCCACCGCTTCCTTCATCAACTGCGCGCGCGGCGCCCTCATCAAGGAGAACGAGCTGGTCGAGTGCCTGCAGGACGGCACCCTGTTCCAGGCCGGTCTGGATGTCTTTGAGCATGAGCCCATTCAGGAGTCCAGCCGTGCGCTGTTCGATCTCGACAACGTGATCATGACTCCGCACATGGCCGCTACCACCGAGCAGAGCGTGCTCAACTGCTGCACTTCCGTCGCCAACGACATCGTTGCCGTCTGCAACGGTCAGGAGCCGCAGGTCAAGGCCCAGAAGCCCAAGTTCTAAGCGGTCGCGCTTTTGCGCGGCATTGAAAACCGTACATAAGGAAGCAGGCGGCCCAATCGGGCTGCCTGCTTCCTTTGCTGTGCCGCCTGTTCCCGATTGGGCAAAAGGGCGAGAAAACAGACGTTTTTCCGCCGTTTTGCTGAATTTGCGGAAAAAGTGCCGTAGGGACTGGAATGTACCAAATGTTTGTGATACAATCGGCACCAATAGGACAAAACGGGATGACCCGATTTGTGTCCGGGGAGGCAGAAATGGAAGAAAATCCGATTTTGAAGGCTTCACTCTCGATGGCGAGCGATATTCCGCTGTACGCGCAGCTGACCGGCATCATCAAGAATACCATCACGTCCGGTACGCTGCGGGTGGGCGATCTGCTGCCGAGCGAGGCGGAGCTTTGCGATAAATTCGAGATCAGCCGCAACACCGTGCGGCAGGCCATCGGCTCGCTGGAGGAGGCCGGCTTCGTCGTGCGCAAGCGCGGCAAGGGCACCTTCGTCGCCGATCCGAGCACGCGGCGCAAGGGCGTGCAGTATTCGTTCACGACGGAGATCTCGTCGATGGGCAAGCACCCCTCGTCCACACTGGTGAGCTTTGATATCATCGACCCTGCGCCGAAGATCAAGCGTCTGATGGCGCTGGAGGACGGCGTGAAGGTCTACTGCTTCACGCGCGTACGCAACGTGGACAACGAGCCGCTGATTTTGGAGACCTCCTACTATCCGCAGCACATCTATCCGAACCTGACGCGCGAGATGCTGGAGACGCACAGCTTTTACAGCCTGCTCTACCACGTCGGCGTGGTGCCGTTCGCGGCGGAGGACAGCTATGAGGCGGTAACGCTCGGCGAGTACGAGGCAAAGCTGCTCGGCTGCGTGCCGGGAGCGGCGGCCTTCCACCACCAGCGGCGCACGACGATGGAGAACGGTCTGGTGTACGAGTGTACGTCGAGCTATATGCGCGGCGACCGCGTGCGGCTGGACGTGTGCTTCCAGAAGAGCGGCACGAGCTTCACGAGAGTGGTGGACTGAGAAGTGAAAAAAAGACTCCCTTTTAAGTTAATGGTTGCTGGGCAGATTGCCTGTCCAAACTACCATGATATATTTCGAAAGGAGTTGTCCGTATGAGAAAGAAAGTAGCTATCACTATGGCAGTTGCGATCATCGTTCTGACGGCAGGCGTGATTATTTTGAGAGGGAAAATGCCTTATAAAGATTTGAAAGCCTCCGATATTGTTTCCGCAACAGTCTATTTCTTTCCGCCCGATAAGACAGTCCAAATTACAGATGTAGAAGAACTTGTTTCATATCTCGGCGAGGTTACCATCTATAATGAAGATCATTCATATAACGACTATTGCGGTCAAACGGTCTTGTTCACGCTAACAATGGCTGATGGGGCTCAGGAAAAAATTACAGCATTCAATCCGTTTGTCATAATCAACGGCGTAGGATATAAGGCAAAATACGAACCGTGTGAGAGGCTTAGCCGCTATGCAAATCAATTACTGAGCGCTGGATAAAAACTATGATATCGTGGTCAAAGAACAGACTAGCAACTTTTGAACTGGCAAATTGAAAACTATACGCCGCATAACAAGAGCAAGGTGCAACTGAGGCTTGCTCTTGTTTATTTTCCGGCGGATGAACTAAGTCTACATGGACGCCGGCTGCCTAAGCAGCAGCAACCATTATCTTAAAAGGGAGAAAAAAGAAAGCGGCGGGGGACTGCCGCTTTCTTTTCTGCCGGTCGGGCGGTAGCAAACGTATGGAATATTTCAAATTCCTTGTACTATCCATTCGTGAAAAAGCTGTGAAAACAGGAAAAAATGCAACTTTTTTTCGTCATGCGTTTTGTGCAAAAGGGGGTACACAAAGCTTCCGGCCTGTGTTACGATAGACTTACGAGCGAGGCGGCGCGCCGCCGGAATACCCGAACGGGGATATTAGGAGGAGACTCAGCTATGGCGATCAAAGTCGGCATCAACGGCTTCGGCCGAATCGGACGTGTCGTCCTGCGCATCATGATGGAGCGTCCGGAGACGTTTGACATCTGCGGCATCAATCTCCGCAAGGCGGATGTGGATTACATGGTCTATATGATCAAGTACGATTCCGTGTTCCGTCAGTTCACCGGCACGGTGGAGCGTGAGGACCAGGACCTTATCGTCAACGGCCACAGGATCCGCGTGTTCAGCGAGGCGGACGCCGCCATGATCCCCTGGGAGAGCTGCGGCGCGGAATACGTCATCGAATCCACCGGCGCGTACAACAACACCGAGAAGGCGTCCCGCCACTTCAAGGGCGGCGCGAAGAAGGTCATCATCACCGCGCCCGCCAAGGACGAGGCGACCCCGACCTTCGTCATGGGTGTGAACAACATGCTCTACCGCAGCGATATGCGCGTGGTGTCCAACGCGAGCTGCACCACCAACTGCCTCGCGCCGCTGGCCAAGGTCGTGCATGAGGAGTTCGGCATCGAGCAGAGCCTGATGTCCACCATCCATGCCGCGACGAGCAAGCAGAAGCCCGTCGATTCCCGCGGCGGCAGCGACTGGCGCACGGGCCGCAGCGTGTTCAACAACATTATTCCCTCCTCCACCGGCGCGGCGAAGGCCGTCGGCCGTGTGATCCCCGCGCTCAAGGGCAAGATGACCGGTATGAGCTTCCGCGTGCCGACCTCCGACGTGTCCGTGGTCGACCTGACCGCGCACCTCAAGACCAGCACGACCTATGCCGATATCTGCTACGCCATCCGTCACGCGAGCGAGACCAACATGAAGGGCATCATCGGCTACACCGCCGACCAGGTGGTCTCCGCCGACCTGATCGCCAATCCCTGTCCCTGCATCTTCGACGAGACCGCGGGCATCATGCTCGACGACGACTTTGTCAAGCTCATCGCGTGGTACGACAACGAGTACGGCTACTCCAACATGGTCGTGCGTCTGCTTGAGCACATGGTCGCCGTGGACAGCGGTCTGATCGTGCCCGAAAAGCGCGAGGTGCCGCAGGACGCGCCGAGCGGCAAGTAAGCGGCGATCCGGGAAAAGAAAAGAAAAAAGCTCCGTATGGCTTTCGCCATACGGAGCTTTTGCGTAAGAGCGGTCGTGCGCGGGTCAAAGGGGCATGGCGCCGTAAAGCATCAGGTACAGCTCGGCGGCGCCGAGAAGGATCATGCAGAGGATGCCCTTGAGGCCCGGCTTTGGGACGCGCAGCGGCGTGATGAAAAGAAAGGCGAGGAGGGTGAGGCCGACGGCATAGATCACGGTCGGCGCAGAGCCGAGGCGCAGCGGCAGCGCCCAGAAAAGCGGCATGACAAAGGAGGCGGCGGTGACGGGGACGCCAAGGTAGTAATGCCGGTGCTCATTCGTGGCGCTCTGGCGCTCCTCCTCCGTGACGTTGAAGTAGGCAAGGCGGATGAGCGCGGCGAGAACATAGAAAAGGACGCTCGCGCGCAGCCACCACTCGCCGCCGCCGAGGGAGGCGCCGATGACGCCGGGGAGCACGCCGAAGCAGACCACGTCGTTGAGCGAGTCGATCTGGATGCCGAAGCGCTTTTCCTGCTCGGTGCGGTTTTTCTTCGTGCGGGCGATGCGGCCGTCGAAGGCGTCCAGCAGGCCCGAGACCATCAGGCACAGCAGGGCGGAATAGGGGCTGCCGTTCATGGCCGCGAGAATGCCGCTGACGCCGAAGGCCAGCGAGAGGTAGGTCGCAAGAACGGTATAGTCGTAAACTCCGATCATGGGCGTTCCTTCATTTCTGAAAAATTGATGGAACCATTATAGCAAAGGAACGGGGGCTTTGCAAGAAAAGTTAGAAGGGGCTTTGTTAAGCATCTGCAAAGATGTGACGCATGGGGCGGCTCAGGCGCGCAGCCGCTCGAGCACGCGGCGGAAACGCGCCTGATCGTACACGACGGGGACGGGGTAGACGGGGTTGGCCTCGGCGGCGGCCCAGGCCGCCATGCGGGGGAGGTCCTCACCGCGGATGCCGTCGAAGCGGTCGGGGATGCCGAGGGAGGCGTTGAGCGCGCGGATCGCGGCGAGGAAGCCGACGGCGCGCTCCCGCTCCGTGCCGGTGAGGCCGATGAGGGAGCCGAGGCGGGCAAGGCGGGGATGGACGGCTGCGCCGTAGTCCTCGAGCACGACCGGAAGCGTCACGGCGCAGGCAAGGCCGTGGGGAATGCCGTAAAGCCCGCCGAGGGTGTGGGCGATGGCGTGGACGTTGCCGACGCTTGCGCGCGTGAAGGCGCAGCCGGCGTCGAAGGAGGCGCGGAGCATCCGCTCGCGCGCGGTGAGGGACTGTCCATCGCGGCAGGCGACGGGGAGATAACGGAAAATGTCGCGCACGGCGGACTCCGCGAGCGCGCGGGTCTCGCGCGTGTTGTAGTAAAGGCTCAGGTAGGCCTCGACCGCGTGAGAGAGGGCGTCCATGCCCGTCTGCGCGGTGACGGCGGGCGGGAGCGAGAGCGTGAGCGTGGGGTCGAGGACGGCATAGCGGGGGATCAGGCAGAGGTCGCTGACGGCGTATTTACGGTGCTCCTCTCCGGTGACGACGGCGGCGATGGTGGCCTCTGAGCCGGTTCCGGCGGTGGTGGGAACGGCGATAAAGAGCGGGAGCGGGCGGCGAACCTTCAAGAGTCCGCCGAGCTGGCTGACGGTCTTATCGGGGCGGACGACGCGGGCCGCGGCGACCTTCGCCGCGTCGATGGGCGAGCCGCCGCCGAGAACGAGGAAGCTGTCGCAGCCGTCGGCGCGGTACTGCGCGGCGAGATTCTCAACGGTGGCGACACTCGGGTCGGGCTCAACGCCGGAAAAGACGGATGGGCGAATGCCGCGCCCCTCGAGCGCGGCGCGCAGGGCGAGGAAGCGCTCGTCCGCGCATTGGCGGCGGCTGGCGACGACGAGGGGGCGCGAGGCGCCCTCGCGCGAAAAGACGTCGGGGAGCTTCAGCAGGCTGCCCGCGCCGCTAAGGACAGTGGGCGTGCGCCACGGCAGGAGCCGCGCGCCGAGGGCGAAGCCGCGCTGGAAGGCACGGCAGGGGAGAGTCTGGAGCGGCATGGGCCGACCTCGCTTTCGTAGGAGATGGATCTATCATAAAGGGGGCTGACCGAATGGTCAACCCCCTGCGGTTTAAGTTTGTATTAAGGCGGTGTTGCCTTAAGCCTGTTCGCTGGTCTCGATGATGCCGTAGCCGCCGCTGTTGCGCGTGTAGACGACGCAGATGGCGTTGTCATCGTCCGTGTTGCGGAAGACGAAGAAGCTGTGGCCCAGAAGATTCATCTGCAAAATGGCCTCCTCGGGGCTCATGGGCTTGACGGCAAAGCGCTTGGTGCGCACGATGTCGAACTCGCGCTCCTCGTGGATGTCGAACTCCTCGGGGACCTCGGGTACGATGGCATCGCTGCGAAGACCCTTGGCAAGGCGGGTCTTGTTCTTGCGGATCTTGCGGTCGATCTGGCTCACCGCCTCGTCGATCGCGCCGCGCATATCGCCGTCGGCGTCCTCACAGACCGCACGGAACAGTGTGCCGTTGGCACCGCGGAGCATCACCTCGACAATGCAGCGATTCTTCTTCTCCACGGCGAAGGTCACAGTTGCTTCGGGTTCCTCCTTAAAATACTTCTCCAGCTTGCCGATCTTTTTCTCGGCATACGCCTTGACGGAGTCGTTCAGGGAGATCTTCTTGCAGGTAAATGTGAACTTCATAACGGTTCGCTCCTTTCAATTTCTGCGAGTAGGGAAAGCAAAAAGGAAGTCTCAGCCGACTCCCTCTTCACTTTTACCGATTATAGCACGAAAAGGGAAAATAGCCAATAGGTCAATTTGTAAATTTTCTGTTTTGTCTATTTTGACGAAAATGAACACCGCGACACGCTTCGACCGCGTGCGGCGGCATTCGACAAAAGCTCCTGTTGCGAAAGGTGGACAAGGGTGGTAGTATAGTCCATGGAAGCTTTCCAATATCCCACCCGCTTGGGCCGCTGTCGAGAGACGGCGGCTCCTTTTTATGCCTCGAGCAGCTCCTCGTCGAGCAGGGCGAGGATGGCGCGGTCGGCGCTGTGAAAGTAGGCGCTCTCGCCGACGAGGGCGGTGACGCCCGCGCGGTCGAAGTAGGAGCGGACGTCCTCGGCCACGCCGCAGAAGGCGATGGTGTGGCCCTTGGCGAGCAGGCGCTGGCAGAGCTCGAGCACGGCCTGCGCGCCGGAAACGTCCACGCTCGGCATCCCGCGCAGGGAGAGGATCAGGTGATCCTCCTCGGGAATGTCCTGTAGGCGGTGGTTGAATTCGTCCACCGCGCCAAAGAAGAGGGAGCCGGTGACGTAGACCACGCCGGCGGAGTCGAGAATGGGAGATTTGCCGACGTCATAGCGCAGGCGGTTGCCGTCGATGGTGGAGAAGGCGACGTGGATGCGGCTGCTCCGGGCGACGTAGAGAATGGCGGAGTAGATGACGCCGAGGATGATGGCGACGGTGAGATCGAAAACGACGGTCGCGAGCATCGTGACGAGGAACTGGCTGATGGCGGACTTAAAGCGGTGGGCGAAGATGTAGCGGATGCCTGCCCAGTCGTTCATGCGCCAGGCGGTGACCATCAGGACGCCCGCGAGCGCGGAGAGCGGCAGGCGCGCCATGACGCCGCCGAGCAGGAACATGGAGGCGAGCAGAAAGACGGAGTGAAACACGCTTGTCAGGCGCGTCTGCTGACCGGATTTGATGGCGACGCTGGTGCGGGCGATGGCCGCGGTGGCGGGCACGCCGCCGAAGAAGGGCAGGAGGATATTGCCGACGCCCTGCGCGATGAACTCCTGGTCGGCGTGGAAGGACTCGCTTTTCATGCGGGCGGCGGACGCGCCGCACAGCAGGCTCTCGATCATGCCGAGGGCGGCGATGGTGACGACGGGGGAGATGAGGTCCGAGAGCATATCGAGGCTCAGGCTGCCGAGGTGCAGGCGGTCGGAGAGGAGAAGCGTGCGGGGAATGTCGCCGACGACGGCAAGCTCGTCCAGGCCCAGCACGGCGGCGAGGGCGGTGGCGGCAATGATGCCGATAAGCGAGCCGGGGACCTTCGCGCCCCATTTCTTCGGCCAGACGAGCATGACGGCGACGACCAGCGCGCCGATGAGGACAGCCTGGAGGTTCGGGTGGAAGCCGAGGCGGGCGTAGGAGGCGAGCTTTTCGAGGTTGGAGCTGCCCTCCGAGACGGTGCCGAAGAAGTTATCGACCTGCCCGAGCGCGATGATGATGGCGATGCCGGAGGTGAAGCCCATGATGACGGGCATCGGAATGAAGCCGATGAGGCGGCCGAGCTTCAAAAGTCCCGCGGCGAGCAGCAGTACGCCGGCGGCAAAGCAGGCGAAGAAGACGCCCTGCAGCCCGTACTGCGCGACGATGCCGATGAGCACGGCGCTCATCGCGCCGGTGGGACCGGAGACCTGATAGGGCGCGCCGCCGAGAATGGCAATGACGACGCCCGCGAGGATGGCGGTGACGAGGCCCGCGGCGGCGGACGCGCCGGAGCTGACGCCGAACGCCAGCGCGAGCGGCAGCGCCACGGCGCAGACGGTCAGGCCCGCCATGACGTCCTTGAGGAGCTTGTCGGCGTTATAGCCGGCAAATTCGGTGCGAAGATCGCGGAAAAAGGCTGAAAACATACACATTCCCCCCGGGCAATACCGCAGCATGGAGCAAAAGCGGTTTGCACAAAGCGCCGCGGCTCTCATTGTGCGGTGCTGCCCTAAAATTCTGCATTTACTATAGCACGCGGAAAATGGAGGGGCAAGAAGGGAAGGAGGCAACGTTAAAAAAACGTTAAAAAAACGAAAACGGCGGCAATGCGCCGCCGTTTTCTGTGCAACCGGATACGGGAAAAAGAAGAAGGGGTGGCGCACTCGCGCCGCCCCTTCGGGAGCTTTAGTTGCTGACGTCGTAAAAGACCTTTTCGCCGGGGGAGACCATGTCGAGCTGCTCGCGGGCAAGCTCCTGCAGGTACTCGGGATCGTCGGCCTTTTCGAGCGCGGAGGAGAGGGAATCGTTCTCGCGCTGCTGCTGCTCGAGCTGCGCGGAAAGGGTCTGCTTTTCGGCCTCAGCGCGGCTGATCTCCTGCCGGAGGTTCAGAAGGTGCGCGCCGATGAGAAGCAGAAGAGCGAGAAGCAGCAGCTTCGGGAGCGTCCCGCCGCCCTGCTTTTTGCGCGCGGCCTTTTCCTCTGCCATACTGCACACCTCCCCTTCGTTCCGCAGCGCGGCGGGAACGCCGCGCCGACCGTTTGTAATTTTCTATTATAAGGGTGCGGCGCGAAAAAAGAAAGAGCTTTTTGGCAAATTTGTGCAGTTTACCATAATATTTTTTTACCAGCAGAAGCGGCGCGCGCAGAAGGCGGGCGAAGGCAAAGAGACAGTCGGCCCAGAAGTCCCAAAGCGGGCGGAGGAGCGGTGAGAGGAGCGCAAAGCTCAGGTATGCGCCGAGGGCGATGAAGGCGAGCATATAGAGCCGCAGCTCGCCCTGCCCGATGCGCAGCGTGAAGGCGAGAAGGGCGGCGGCGAGGAAGAGACAGTAGAGCGCGTCGAGCAGGTCCGTCAGGGCGCGGCGGGTGCGGCGGCGCAGGCGGAGCGCGCGCAGGCCGTCATAGAGCAGGGCGAACGCCGCGCCGAGAAAAAGGGAGCGCCAGAGGGCGTCGAGCTGTGCGCCGATCTCGATGCCCATGGCTCAGCCTCCGAACAGGCGGCTGAGCAGCCCGCCGGAGGGGCGGTCGGTGTCCTCATAGAGGAGCGAGTCGATGCGGCCGTCGACGTGGAGCTCGCCGCCGTCCAGGCTGAGCTTGCCGATGTGCAGGCTCTCGCCCGTGACGATGAGCGTGCCGGCGGAGGTGGTCATGACGATCTCGTTTTCGTCGAAGCGGTCGACGTCGTCCACGCCGGAGACGATCAGGCGCTCGCGCCCGTCGAGCTCGACGCGGTGGGCGGCAGCGGGGGGAAGGGTGTCGTAAGGCATAGCGGAACCTCCTGAAAAAATGATCTCCCATACACCAGAGTGTATGGGAGGCGTGTCCGGGTTATGCCTGCTTTGCGTCAGTTGTTCGGCAGCTCGCGGTAGAGCGCGGCGGCGTCCGCCTTGCCGACGTTGTCCGCCACGGAGAGGACCTCGACCGCGAGGGTGCGCTCGCCGAAGTGGATGGCGATGCGGTCGCCGACCTTGACGTCGTAGGACGCGCGGGCGACGCGGTCGTTGACCGTGATGCGGCCGAGGTCGCAGGCCTCGTTCGCCACGGTGCGGCGCTTGATGAGGCGCGAGACCTTGAGGTATTTATCGAGACGCATGGGGAAATGCTCCTTTCGCGGAAATGCCTGCGGCAAAAAGCAAAGGAGCGGGGTGACCCGCTCCTTTGAAGGTGTGTCAGCCAACGATGTCCTTGAGCGCCTTGCCGGCCTTGAAGGTCGGGACCTTGGAAGCGGCGATCTTGATCTCGGCGCCGGTGGCGGGGTTGCGGCCGATGCGCTCGGCGCGGGTCTTGACCTCAAAAGAGCCAAAGCCGACGAGCTGGACTTTCTCGCCTTCCTTGAGGGATGCGGCGATGGCGTCGAAAGCGGCGGTGACGACGGCTTCGGCTTCCTTCTTGGAAACGCCGGCCTTTTCAGCGGCAGCAGCAATGAGTTCGGTCTTATTCATGGTAAATAGCCTCCTGTTTTGTAGTTGTATTGCCGCGAACGGTCCGCGGCGGGGGGTATAAACAAAAAACGACAAGGCGTTTTTCATTCCGTGGGGTGCTTGGCCTCGTTCCAGAGGCGGGTGAGCTCGTCGAGCGGGAGCGAGGACATCTCCGCGCCGCGCGCGGCGCAGGCCTCCTCCACGCGGCGGAAGCGGGCGATGAATTTCTCGCAGGTGGCGTTCAGCGCGTCCTCGGGGTCGACGTTCAGAAAGCGGCCGGCCTTGACGGCGGCAAAGAGCACGTCGCCGAACTCCTCGGAGAAGTTCGTGCCGCGCTCGGCGGCTTCGCGCAGCTCGCGCATTTCCTCGTCGAGCTTGTCCAGCGCGCCGGAGACGTCGGCAAATTCAAAGCCGGCCTTGGCGGCCTTGCTCTGGAGCTTGTCCGCGCGCCAGAGGGCGGGCAGCGAGCGGGCGACGGCGTCCATCGCGTCGGCGGTGGTCTGCTGGCCCTTTTCCTGCCGCTTGAGCGCCTCCCAGTTCACGAGGACCTCCTCGCTGGTGTCAGCGGCAGCGGTTCCGAAAACATGGGGGTGGCGGAAGATGAGCTTTTTGCAGATGTGATCGGTCACATCGTCGGTGGTGAAGCGGCCCGCATCCTCCTCAATGTGGATGTTGAAGAGGACCTGCATGAGCATATCGCCCAGCTCCTCGCACATGAGGGCGGGATCGTCGCGGTCGAACGCCTCGGCGGCCTCGTAGGCCTCCTCTAAAAAATTGCGGCGGTCGGAAAGATGGGTCTGCGCGCGATCCCATGGGCAGCCGCCCGGTGCGCGCAGGATACGCAGGATCTCGATGAGGTCCTGTAGGGAGTATGTCTCTTTCCTTTCAAAATTTACCATATCTTATGTCCTATTGCAAGATTTTTCTGTGATTTTTCAAGGGGTTTCGGGCTTTTTTAAGAAATGTGGAGAAGTCTGGCGAGCTTATCGCCCTTGGGCAGCAGCTCGAGGTCGCTGCGGCGGATGCAATGCAGGGCGAGCACGAGCACACCGTAGATCACCACAGCGATGCCGATGGCAAGGCCCACGCACAAGAGAAGCGTGAGGCGGCCGGCCTCCTCGACGGAGGGGATGAGGAAATGCGCGGCGAGGGCGTAGACGCCGCGGGCGGCGAACGCCATGACGAGCGAGGCGAAGAGCGGGCGCAGGAAATAGCCGGGGTAGTTGAGCCGGAAGGGGGCGATGCGCGCGACGGCGATGAGGTTCAAAAGCGCGGTGAGCGCGAAGCACACGAGCGTGCCGATGGGCGCGCCGTGGATATTGACGGAGGGAAGGGCGACGAGGTTGTAGTTCAGGACGATCTTCACGCCGCCGCCGACGAGCATGGTGACGATGGGAACGCTGACGCGGCCGTACGCTTGCAGGATCGAATTGGTGATGAGCATGAGGCAGACGAAGATGCTGGCAATGCCGAGCACCGCGAGCAGCGAGCCGCCGAGCTCGGCGTTGTAGCTGCGATAGAAAAGGCGGAAGAGCGGATCGCTCAGCGCCCAGAGGCCGAGGCCCATCGGGAAGGCGAGCAGCGCCGTGACGCGCAGGGACGAGCGCACGATGCGGGCGGACTGCCGGCGGTCGCGCTGCGTGACGGCGGCGGAGACGGCAGGAATGACCGAGGCGGTGAGCGCGACCATGAGCGAGGAGGGCAGGTTGTAAAGGTCCATGCAGGCGGAGTAGTTGCCGTAGGCGGCGCGCATCTGGTCGAGCGTGTAGCCGAGGGCGTCCTGCAGCCTGCCCTGGACGAGCTTGGTGTCGATGAGGGTGATGAGGGAGACCATCGAGGACGAGAGGGTGATGGGAATGGCAAGGGCTAAAAGGCGGCGGAGGATCGCGCCGTCCGGCGCGCAGCGCTCGCCGCGGCGCAGCGCGGGGCGGTGGCGCAGGTAGTCGATCGCCATGTAGACGAGCGAGAGGATGGTGCCGGCGGTGACGCCGGCAATGGCGCCTGCGGCGGCGATGTAGTCCGGCTGACCGATGTGCAGAAGCCACATCGAGAGCGCGAGACCGAGCATGAGCTTGCAGAGGGCCTCGATGATCTGCGAGACGGCGGTGGGCGTCATGTACTGCCGGCCCTGCGCGTAGCCGCGGAAGGCGGACAGGCAGCCCACGCACACGACGGCGGGCGCGAGAGCGCGGATGCCGTAGGCGGCGCGGGGATTGTTCAGAAAGCCCGCGAGCAGGTCGCTGCCCCACCACATGAGCGCGAACGAGGCGACACCCAGCACGAGAAAGACCGAGAGCGAAACGCGGAAGGTGCGGTGCGCCTGCCGGGTGCGGCCGAGGGCGTAGGACTCGCTCACGAGCTTGGAGAGCGCGACGGGAAGACCCGCGGTCGAGACGGTCAGGAGCGTGGCGTAGATGTTATAGGCGTTGGAGAAGTCTGCGCTGCCGCCCTCGCCGAGGATGTTGCGCAGCGGGATCTTGAAGACCGCGCCGATGATCTTGACCGCGACGATGCCGAACGCGAGCACGGCGGCGCCGCCGAGGAAGGATTGCTTTTTCTCAGTAGCCATAGGAAGGCCCTTTCCCGATCAGAGAGATTCCAGACAGGACAGAAGAAATTCCGAAAACACGGGGGCTGCCGCCTCGGCGGCCTCGTTGACCTCCGCGCCGGAGAGCGGCTGCGGGAGGACGCCCGCTGCCATGTTGGCGAGCAGCGTCACGCCCATGACCTCCATGCCGCAGTGGGCGGCGACGATGGTCTCGGGCACGGTGGACATACCGACCGCGTCGGCGCCGAGCACGCGCGCGGCGCGGACTTCGGCGGGCGTTTCAAACTGCGGGCCGGGGAAATACATATAAACGCCCTCACGCAGAGGAATGTTGTGCGCCTTTGCCGTTTCATGGGCGAGAACGCGCAGGCGCGGGGTGTAGACGGAGGACATATCGGGGAAGCGGGTGCCGAACTCCTCAAGGTTGGGGCCATAGAGGGGACCGAAGTCGAAGAGCTTGATGTGATCGGAGAGGAGCATCAGCTCACCCACGTTCCAGTCGGTGTTGACGCAGCCAGCGGCGTTGGTGACGAAGAGCGTCTTTGCGCCGAGCAGGCGCACGACGCGCACGACGTAAGCCGCCTCGGCCATGGTGTAGCCCTCGTAGCAGTGCATCCGGCCCTGCATGACCGCGACGCGCCTGCCGCGGAGCGTGCCGAACACGAAGCGCCCCTTATGACCGGGGGCGGTGGAGGGACGGAAATGGGGCACCTCGCCGTAATCGACGAAAATCGGGTCTTCCACGGCGTCGCCGAGGAAGCCGAGCCCGCTGCCGAGGATCAGCAGCGCCTCGGGCGTGAAGCCGTTGAGGCGGGTGCGGAGAAAATCCGCGCTTTCGCAGTAGCTTGAGTAGGTCATGTATGTTCCTCCGGTTCGCGATAGAAGTCCGCAAAGGCGGCAAGGTTGGCGCTGCGCTTCTCCGCGAGGTCGATGTATTCGCGGGGGTATTTGGCGTTGAAGGCGCGGCGGATCAGCCCGCCGCCGACCATCTTGGTCGAGCCGCCCGCGCCGAGGGAGAGAATGGTGTGCAGCTCTTCCATGATGTAGATGTTGTAAAGGCCCTCACCGCCGGGGCGCGTCCAGCCGACGTTTTCAAAGCTGCCGGACATATACTTCTGGCGGTAGAGGTAGTAGGGCTCAAAGCCATGTTTACGCAGGGTGGGGTCGGCATAGTCCAGCATTTCGGCGACTTCATCTGCGGACGGGATGCGGCTGCCCTCAAGCGTGATGCGGCTGCCTTTTTTGAGGGACAGCGTGTGGACGGTGATGTTGTCCGCGCCCATGGAGAGCACCTCGTCGAGGCTGCGGCGGAAGCCCTCGGGCGTGTCCTCGGGAAGACCGGCGATGAGGTCCATGTTGACGTGGGGGAAGCCTGCCGCCATCACCTCGCGCATGGCGCGGCGGATGTCGTCCGCCGTGTGGCGGCGGCCGATGGCGGCGAGGACGCGGTCCTCCATCGTCTGGGGGTTGACGGAAACGCGGGTGACGCCGTGTGCGCGGAGGACGGCGAGCTTTTCGGGGTCGATGGTGTCGGGGCGGCCCGCCTCGATGGTGGACTCCGCAAGGGAGGTGAAGTCGAAGCTCCGCTCGAGCCTTGTGAGCAGGCGGTCCATCTGCTCCGCCGTGAGTGTGGTCGGCGTGCCGCCGCCCATGTAGAAGGACTTGATATGCAGGCCGAGGGAGCGGACCATCGCGCCCGCCTGCTTGATCTCGTCGAAGAGGGCGGCGAGGTAGGGCTCGACGAGGGCGAAGGACTTCTCCACGCTCTGCGCGACGAAGCTGCAGTAGGCGCAGCGGGTCGGGCAGAACGGGATGCCGACATAGAGCGAGATGTCGTTCGGCTTGAGGTCGTTCTGCACGCGAAGTCCCGTTTCGGCGGCCTCGAGCGCGAGGCGGGCGCGCTGCGGCGTGACGGAGTAGACCTCCTCAAGCTCGGTGAGGACGGCGGCGGGAGACTTGCCCTCACGCAAAAGCGACACGGCGACCTTGCTCGGGCGCACGCCGGTGAGGCTGCCCCATGCGGGGGTGACGCCAAGGACCTCCTTCGCCGCGCGGAAGAAGCTCAGGCCCAGCGCGTGACGGCGCTGCCCTTCCTTTTCGTAGTCCGTGCCGGAGAGGGGATAGCTGTAGCAGTCGGCGGCGGCTTTGCCGCCGCAGCGCAGCTCGGTGGTGACGCAGACGCTGTCCGCGTCCTCGGTCAGCGTGATGCGCGCCGCGCTCGCGTCCTCGTCCGTGACGGGGCCGTAGACGGGCCGCTCGTCGGGAAAGAGGGTGAGCAGGCTCTGCTCGACCGCGTATTTTTCATCATGCCCAATGAGCTCGAGCTTCATAAGGGTGTGCGCTCCTTTTTATCGTAGTGCCTGACGGATAAAGGGATTATACTGCTTCTCGCGCGCGAGGGTGGTGGACTCCATGTGGCCGGGGTAAACGGTGTAGTCGCCCTCCAGCCGGCCGAGGCGGCGCAGGGAGGCGAGCATTTCCATCGGATCGCCGCCGGGAAGATCGGTGCGGCCGCAGGAGCCGGCAAAGAGCGTGTCGCCGACGAAGAGGGCATCGCCGACCTTGAGCGTGACGCTGCCGGCGGTGTGGCCGGGGGTGTAGAGGACGGAGATCGTCAGCGAGCCGAGGGGGAGCGTATCGCCCTCGTCGTAATAGTTCAGGCCGTCGATGACGCCCTCGAGCGGGTAGTGGTAGATGCCGGAGCCGTTCGCGTCAAGGCGGTGGATATAGACCGCGGCCGCGGGATAGCGCTTGTGCATGGCGGGTGCGGCGAGCGTGTGGTCGCGATGGCCGTGGGTGAGGAGGATATAGCGCAGCGTGACACCCTCGCGCTCGATGAGGGCGGAGAGCTCGTCGGGGGAATCGGCGGGGTCGATGAGTGCGGCCTCGCGCGTGGCTTCGTCGATGAGCAGATAGCAGTTGGTGCCGAGCTCGCCGACGACAGTGGTGATGACTTTCATAAAACTGACCTCCGTTCGGTTACTTGGGGGCTTCCAGATCCTTCGTGTCCACGATGAGGGTGAAGGGGCCGTCGTTGACGGAATCGACGGCCATGTAGGCGCCGAACTCGCCGGTCTCGACATGATAGCCCTTGGCGCGGACGAGGGAGACGAATTTTTCGTAGAGGGGGATCGCGGTCTCGGGGCGGGCGGCGTTCAGAAACTCGGGGCGGCGGCCCTTGCGGCAGTTGCCGTAGAGCGTGAACTGCGAAACGATCATGATCTCGCCGCCGACCTCGTCGAGCGTGAGGTTGATCTTGCCGTCGGCGTCTTCAAAAAGACGGAGCGAGCAGAGCTTGTCGGCGAGCTTGACGGCCTGGGCCTCGGTATCGTCGTGTGTGACGGCGAGGAGGATGAGAAAGCCCCTGCCGATGGAGCGCGTTTCCCGCCCGTCGATGGTGACGCTGGCGCGCCGGACGCGCATGAGGACTGCTTTCATGCTGGTTTCTCCTTACTTTGCGAGCTTGGCGCGCAGAGCCTCGCCGGCCTCCTCGTAGCCGGGCTTGCCGAGCAGCGCGAACATATTCTTCTTGTAGGCCTCGACGCCGGGCTGATCGAAGGGATTGACGCCGAGGAGATAGCCGGACAGACCACAGGAGAACTCAAAGAAGTAAATGAGCTCGCCGAGGGTGCGGGCATTGCGCTCGCCGGCGGAGACGATGAGGTTGGGGACGCCGCCCTCGACGTGGGCGAGGAGCGTGCCGTCCATCGCCTGACGGTTGATGAAGTCCATCGTTTTGCCCTCGAGGAAGTTCAGGCCGTCGCCGTTGACGTCGTCGTGCGGGACGGTGAGCTGGTCGGGATCGGCGGCGAAGCGGACGACGGTTTCCAGCAGCGTGCGCTCGCCCTGCTGGATATACTGGCCCATGGAGTGCAGGTCGGCGGTGAAATCGACGCTGGCGGGGAAGAGGCCCTTGCCCTCCTTGCCCTCGCTCTCGCCGTAGAGCTGCTTCCACCACTCCGCCATGAAGCGGAACGACGGCTCGAAGCAGGCGAGCAGTTCGATCTTTTTACCGGAGCGGTAGAGCTCGTGGCGCATGGCGGCGTACTGCCATGCGGGGTTGGTGTAGTCCGCGATCTCGCAGAGCGCCTCCATCTCCCGCGCGCCGGCGAGCAGCGCGTCGGTGTCCACGCCCGCGACGGCGATGGGGAGCAGGCCGACCGCGGTGAGGACGCTGTAGCGTCCGCCGACGTTGTCGGGCACGACGAACTCCTCATAGCCCTCGGCGTCCGCGAGGGACTTGAGAGCGCCCTTGTGCGCGTCGGTGGTGGCGTAGATGCGCTGCGCCGCGCCCGCCTTGCCGTACTTTTGCTCAAGCCTTTCGCGGAAGAAGCGGAAGGCGACGGCGGGCTCGGTGGTCGTGCCGGACTTGGAAATGACGTTGACGGAGAAGTCATCGTCGCCGATGAGCTCCATCACCTCGCGCAGCGCGGCGGAGGACAGACCGTTGCCGATGAAGTAGACGTTGGGAGTGTCCTTTTTCTTCAGGTTGTAGTTGGGCGAGCACAGACACTCGATCACGCCGCGCGCGCCGAGGTAGCTGCCGCCGATGCCGATGACGACAAGGGCCTTGGAGTCGCCTTGGATCTTTTTCGCGGCGGCGAGAATGCGCGCATATTCCGCGCGGTCGTACTGCGCGGGCAGGCGGACCCAGCCGATGAAATCGTCGCCCTTACCGCCGCCGTTGAGGAGCTCGCGCTGCGCGCGCTCGAGACGGGGGCAGAGGACTTCTTCATAGGGATAGGAAAGGAAGGGCTTTGCGTGGGAAACGTTGATGGAAAGCATGATAGAATTCCTCCTTATAAAATTCAGAGCGTCAGCCGGCGGGGCGGTCGACCTTCATCACGCCGCTGATCTGATGGAGGCGGCGCATGACGGCGGAGAGCTGCTCGCTGTCGGCGACGAAGATCTCGAGATGGATGAGGGCGAAGCCGTCCGCGGTGGTCTTGGCGTTGAGGCCCGCGACGCGGGTCTGCGTGGACGAGAGGACGGCGGAGACGTCGAGCACGAGGTCGATGCGGTCCTTGGCGTAGATGTCGAGCGAGGTCTGGTAGGACTGCTTGACGTCCTTGCCCCAGCTGACCTTGACCCAGCGGCCGGCCTCCTCGGGACGGCGGCGCTCGGGCGCAGCGTTGGGACAGTCGGCGCGGTGGACGGACACGCCGTAGCCGCGGGTGATGAAGCCGACGATGTCATCGCCCGGAACGGGCGTGCAGCACTTGGAGAACTTGACAAGGCAGTTGGAAAGCCCCTGCACCACGATGCCGTCCTCGCTCTTTTCACGCATGGGAACGGCGGGGCGGGTCTTGCCCGGCTCGCCGGGGATGGGCACGGTGGCGTCGCGCTCGGCCTGCTGCTGCTTGTTGAGAGCCTTGAGCTCGTCGCGGATGCGGTTGACGGCCTTCTGCGCCGAGAAGCCGCCGTAGCCGATGGCGGCATACATATCGTCGAGGTTGCCGAAGCCGGTCTTTTTGAGCAGCGTGGGGCGCAGCTCGTCCCCGGTGACGGCGGCGACGGAGATGCCGTAGTGCTTGAGCTCGGATTCAAAGGCCGCGCGGCCGTTGACGATGTTCTCCTCGCGCTTTTCCTTCTTGAACCACTGGCGGATCTTGCCGCGCGCCTCGTTGGACTTGGCGATCTGAAGCCAGTCGCGGCTGGGGCCGTGGGCGGATTTGCTCGTGAGGATCTCGACCACGTCGCCGTTTTTGAGCTGGTAGTCGAGCGGGACGATGCGCCCGTTGACCTTGGCGCCGACCATGGAGTTGCCGACGGCGGAGTGGACGGAGTAGGCGAAGTCGATGGGCGTCGCGCCGGTGGGGAGGTTCGTCACGTCGCCGCGTGGGGTGAAGACGAACACCTCGTCGGCGAACATATCGACCTTGAGGGTGTGGATAAATTCCTCGGCGTCCGTATTCTCCTGATTTTCGAGGAGACGGCGGACCCACTCATAATTCTGCTCGTTGGCGCTGCCGGAGATGCCCTGCTTGTACTTCCAATGGGCGGCGATGCCGTATTCGGCGATGTCGTGCATCTCCTGCGTGCGGATCTGCACCTCGAACATCACGCCGTCGGGGCCCATGACCGTGGTGTGGAGCGACTGATAGCCGTTGGGCTTGGGCGTGCCGATATAGTCCTTGAAGCGGCCGAGCACGGGGCGGTAGAGGTCGTGGATGACGCCGAGAACGTTGTAGCAGTCCGCGACGGTATCGACGATGACGCGGAAGGCGAAGAGGTCGAACACCTCGTCCATGGTCTTGCTCTGGGCATACATCTTGCGGTAGATGCTGTAGGGGTGCTTCATGCGGCCGTAGACGCGGCGGAAGGGAATATGGTCCTCGGTGAGCTTGCCCTCGATCTGCTTCTGGATGCGCTCCATGAACGAGCCGTATTCCTTGGACTTCTCCTCGAGGGAGTGGGTGATCTCGTTGAAGGCGGTGGGGTCGAGGTATTTGAGGGAAAGGTCCTCCAGCTCCCACTTCATGCGCTGCATACCGAGCCGGTGGGCGATGGGGGCGTAGATCTCCATCGTCTCGAGCGACTTCTGGCGCTGCTTGTCGGTGGACTGATACTCCATCGTGCGCATATTGTGCGTGCGGTCGGCGATCTTGATGAGGATGACGCGGATGTCCTTGGCCATGGCCATGAGCATCTTGCGCAGATTTTCCATCTGCTCCTCTTCCTTGCTCGTGTAGTGGACGCGCGTGAGCTTGGAGACGCCCTCGACCAGATCGGCGACGGTGGGGGAGAAGCGCTTGGCGATGTCGTCGTAGGTCGCGTCGGTGTCCTCGATGCAGTCGTGCAGGAGGGCGGCGATGATGGATTCGCTGTCGAGATGCAGCTCCTCGGCCACGATCTGCGCAACGGCGATGGGGTGGGTGACGAAGGGCGAGCCGTCCTTGCGCTTCTGGGTGCCGTGGTGCGCGGCGGCGTAGCGGAAGGCGGCGTCGATCTGGGCGAAGTCCGCGCCGGGGTTGTAGGCGCGGATGGTCTCGACCAGATGATCGTACTGCTTCTGCACCACCTCGGGGATGGGCCGGGGGGTCTGCTCAATGGGAGCCTGCTCGGCTGTTTTTGCGTCGCTCATACGCTGCTGCCTCCTTTCGTTCCGTCCAGTCCCTCACGCAGGGCGCAGAGATAGGGGCTGGCATCAAGATCCACACGCTTGCCGCCGGTGAGACGGAGCGTGATGTATTTGTCGTGGCGCTCGACGGTCACGAGCCCGCGCTCGGCAAAAACCGCGAGGCACATGACCGTGCGCGGAAAGCTCTCCGCGCCGAGGGCCTCGGCGGAGAGCCGCCGCAGGAAGGGCAGCTCCGGAGAGGTGAGCGTGCCGTCCACCTCGCGCTCGAGCGCACGCCAGACGCGCACGAACTGCTCGCGCGAGGGCAGGAGCTTCGCGGCGTCCTTCGCACTCACGCCGCCGCCGCGGATCAGCGTGCGGCACAGCTCAAGCTGCTCGGCCTCGCGGGCGCCGGGGTCGTGCGCGCTGCGCAGATCGACGAGCTGGAGCTGCAGGGAGCGGCTCCCGCGGAATTCATTGACCTGAAGGTAGAAGGCGGCGTCCACGCGCTCGCCGACGGTCAGACCGCATTCCGCGGGGGTGACGGAGAAGAAGATGCCGTCGAAGCTCGTGTGGCCCTTCTGGAGCCGGAGCTTGAGATGCTTATTCTGTCCTACGCTCTGCATGGACTCCAGCCGCGCACCGCGCAGGCAGAAGACGGGGCGGTTGTTGCCCGCGCCGTAGGGCTCGAGGCGGGAAAGCTCCTCGACCTCCTGAAGCGTGATGAGGCTCGGGCGGGTGAGGGCGGCGTCGATCTCCAGCGAGGAGACGGGGGCCGAGTCGCCGCAGTGGGTGCGGACATACTGGTTGATGCGCTTGCGGAAGGCGGGGATATTCTCCTCCTTGATGGTGAAGCCCGCGGCGAGCTCGTGCCCGCCGAAGCCGACGAGCAGGTCGCTGCACGCCTCGAGCGCGGCGAAGAGGTTGAAGCCGCCATAGCTGCGGCAGGAGCCCTTGCCCATGCCGCCAGCGAGGTGGATCATGAAGCTGGGGCAGGAGAATTTTTCGGAAAGACGCGAGGCGACGATGCCGACCACGCCCTGATGCCATTCCTCGCTCGAGAGCACGAGCGCGTTGCGCTCGGTGGGGGCGAGGGTGTCCATCTGCTCGATGGCGCAGCGGAAGATATCCTGCTCGACGCTCTGGCGCTCGCGGTTGAGGTCGCACAGCTCGCGGGCGAGCCGCTCGGCCTTGGCGGGGTCCTGCGTGAGCAGGAGCTCGGCGGCCAGCTCCGCGCGGCCCATGCGTCCGGCGGCGTTGATGCGGGGGGCGAGGACGAAGCCGATCTGCACGGAGGAGACCGGACGTCCGGTCAGGCCGGCCTCGCGCAGCAGCGCGTGAAGGCCCGTGAAGTCGCTGCGGTCAATGCCCTCAAGACCGCATTGGACGATGGTGCGGTTTTCGCCCTCCATGCGCATGACGTCGGCAATGGTGCCGATGGCGGCAAGGGTGCAGTAGCGGGAGAAGAGCGCGTTTTCGCGCTCGGCGCCGCCGAGGGCGAGAACCAGCTCGAGCGCGACGCCGACGCCGGCAAGATGCTTGAACGGAAAGCCGCAGTCCGGGCGGTGAGGGTCGACCACGGCGCAGGCGGCGGGCAGCTCGTCCTTACATTCGTGGTGGTCGGTGATGACGAGGTCGACGCCGAGCGTGGCGGCGAACGCCGTTTCCTCCACGCCGGTGATGCCGCAGTCCACGGTGACGATGAGCGTGACGCCCTGCTCGGCAAGCGCGCGGATCGCGTCGCAGCCGAGGCCGTAGCCCTCCTCGATGCGGCGGGGGATGTGCATGAGCACCGCCGCCCCGCGGGAGCGGAGATAATCGGTCAGAAGGCAGGTGGAGGTGATGCCGTCCACGTCGTAATCGCCGAACACGGCGATGGTCTCGCCGCCGGCAAGCGCGCGGTCGATGCGCGCCACGGCCTTGTCCATATCACGCATGAGGAAGGGGGAGAAGACCAGCGAGCGTTCGCGGTCGAGATGCGCGGCGGCCTGCTCGGGCGTGACGACGCCGCGCGAGGCCAGTACGGTCGATACCAGATAGGGATAGCCTGCGTCCATCAGCGCTTCGACCGCGGCGTCATCCGTTTCCGGGATGAGCCAGCGTTCGTATTTCATGCAGTGACCTCCGATCTGTACGGCAAAGGTGCCGCGGATACTAATTCAATCTAATATTATAGCAAAGATGCGCGGAAAGGTAAAGAGAAAATATAAGGCGCGCTGTGCCGCATTTTTTGATTTTTTACGAGAAAGCTATTGACAAACGGACCTTCTCCCTGTTATACTATCCCTTGTCCTGTCGGGCAGAATATGGCGGCATAGCTCAGTTGGCCAGAGCATTCGGTTCATACCCGAAGTGTCCCCGGTTCGAATCCAGGTGCCGCTACCAAAAGCACGGGATGCGAAAGCATCCCGTGTGTTATATGGCCCGTTGGTCAAGTGGTTAAGACACGGCCCTTTCACGGCTGTAACATGGGTTCGAATCCCGTACGGGTCACCATTTGCGGGCTTAGCTCAGCTGGTTAGAGCGCATGCTTCACACGCATGAGGTCACTGGTTCGAGTCCAGTAGTCCGCACCAGAAACGACCGGAAATCGAAAGATTTCCGGTCGTTTTCTATGCACATTTTAGACCGGATTTTCTGCTATATTCGCGTGTTTCTTCCGCTTTTCCAACAAATATGTAATTTTTCAGAAACAACCTTTTATCAAGTCCGAAACAAGTTTGAAACGACTTTTCCAATTGGTTTTGAGCAAAAAATGGAGCAAACTGTTGCACTTTTGCTGCACCTGTGTTTATGGCAATATTGGACAATGTTTTATTGACATTTTGCTGTTTTTGGTATAAGATGCATATATTATCAAAGAGAGTAATTTCAATGGGGCACACAATTTTTCATTGCCTCGTAGTTCCAAAACAGCTGCAATATCAAAAAGGGTATTGTCAATGGAGCGAATCAAGCAGATGCGGCTGCAAAATAAAAGCATTCGCAAATTTATGACATAAAGAGGGCCCCACTATGTTGATGGAACAGGAAGCTCCCCTGCTTTTTCATACCGTATTTGCCGGGGCGGTCATATTGACTGTGGCGTATCTGCTGCATTGGCGGGGCCATTCTCCGCAAAAAAAGCCGCTCGAGCTGATCCTTTATTTTGTCCTTTTACAGATCCCGGCCTACATCTTGGTCTTCTACGCTATGATGTGTCCCCGGTCCGGAGACAGGACCTTCGCTTTCGCAATGGGAGGTCTTTGCTGGCTGATCGGAATTCTGGTTCTCATGCAGGGGATTCGCGATCTGTTGGATCACAACACAAATAAAAAGGATCCGCCCAAATGAACAGCGATATGGAGAGGAGTACCTCAAAAAGGTACTCCTCATTTTTTACCGTATCAATCTTCATCGGGCCATTCGCTCTCCGGCACGGGCCGGTCGGGCAGCTTGCCTATCCGATGGAATGCTGCTGAGCAGAGAGGTATACATAAAGCCAAAGGGCGCGTTCTTTTGAACGCGCCCTTGCTGTTTAGCCGGACAGCTCCCGGATCTCGTCCTGAATGAGGCGGCCCGCCGCGGCGGCAAGCTGGTCGATGCGCCGGATGCGCGCGAGGTCGCGGCCATAGATGGCGTTCGCCGCCGGAACGCTGGTGTTCTCGCCCATGAACACCGCGGCGACGCGGATGCCCTGCGCGCGCAGGGCGCGGACCTCGGCAGCGGTGTCGTCGATGCCGGGCTGCCCATCGTAATCGCGGCTGAGCGGAATTTTGCCGCTCGGGAGAATTTTATGGCTGTCGTTCGGGCTGGCATCGGTGAGCAGGATCAGCAGGTGCTTGTCCGTGGGAGCCGATTTCATCAGCTCGCCCATGCCGCGCAGAGCCAGACCGTCGCGGTTCCAGCCCGCGGCAAAGTAGTCGAACACGCGATGCTCGCCGTTTTTGTCCCCGAAATCCTTCAAAACGCGCAGCACCGTGTAGCCGCGCAGGCTGCAGAAGCTGGTCACGCGCACGGGGATGCCGCAGGAGGCGAGGCTTTTGGCGAGAAGATAGCCCTGAATGGCGATGCTCTCCTGACAGTGCAGGCGCGAGGCCGAGGCGTCGAGCATCAGGTCGACGGTGAAGCCCGCGCGGCTCTCCTCATCCTTGCGGAGAAAGACACGGCTGTCGTGCAGCACCGGCGTGCGCCAGACGCGTGTACCGTCCAGCCGCCCCTCGCGGGCGAGGATGTCCTCGGGCTGCTGATGGATGAGCATACAGTTGCGGATCTGCTCTGTCAGGCGCAGGAGAGCATTCTGATGCAGCGCACTGTCGCGGACGTAGGCGGCGCGGTTGCGCTTGGCCTGCTCGGCGGCCTGCTCGAAAAGACGCTGCGTGTCGGTGCGCATGGGCTGGCCCGGCACGCGCTCGCCGCGGGTGAACCAGAGGTGGCAGCCGAGGTGATCGCCGGTGCAGCAGCGCTGCTCGATGCGCGCGAGCGCCTGCGGGGGATAGAGGCTGCGGCCGAAGCAGCGCTCGATGTAGTCGTGATCCTCCGCTTCGCGCTCGTTCGAGCGAAGCTGGGCGCGCAGCGCGTTGGACGCGCGCACCATGCCGTTCTCGCCGGCGACCGCAGAGCGGCCGACGGTCAGCTCGTCGGTGCGGACGATCTCGACCGGCAGGAGCTTGGTGAGCAGCGGCGCCCAGCGGTCGCTGAAATGAAGGCGGAACGGTGATTTTTTATGGGGCGTGCCGTCAAATTGCAGGTATTTCTCAAACGCCGCGCGGACGGCGGCCTCCAGCCCGTCCGCGTCGAGCGTGCCCGGGCAGGCGAGGGCCTCGGAGAGTCCCTTTTCCCACGGGGCGAGCAGCGGCGGCTTCTGCCCCAGAACGGACCTCCAGCGGGCGGACTGGAGCGAGTAGACGAGCTGGTTCTTGTCCATCCACTCCTGCCGCGAGAGCTGATATTCCGAGGCAAAAAATTCTGCGGCGTGGGCGCGGCGCAGCTCCGTGAGCACAGGGCGGACGGGAAGCTCCTTTTCATAGACGGCGTTTTCCAGCGCGAGCCACGCGAGGTCGTCGAACGCGGAGCGCCGTGTGTCGTCCGCCCAAAGGGCGAAGAGACGGCGCGGCATCTCGTCGCCCAGCCACTTGCGGACCAGACCGATGACGCAGTTCATGTAGAAGTCCGGCGTGCCGTCGGCCTTGAGGGCAAGAAACTGCGGCTCGAATTGATAGTCGCCGCAGGCGGTCCAGACCAGATTGATGGCGCGGCGCTGGTTGGCGCTGTAGCTGTCGGTTTCCATATCAGTCGGTGAACAGGCGGCTGCGGTCGAGCTTCGCGGGGATGCGCGCGGCGATAACGTCGCGGATGAGGCTCTGCTCGTAGGCGTCGAAGGCCTTGTTGGTGATGCCCATGTCGAGCGCCGTACCGGCGCTCACGCCGCGGCGGATCAGGCGCAGCGCGTCCAGAAGCCCGCGCAGGTCGAGCGCCTTGGAGGAGATCTCCGCGCTCTCGCACTTCTTTTGCAGGTCGAGAAAGAGCTGCACGAGCTGTCCGCGGTACTTTTTCTCCAGCGTGGGAAACTCCTCGCCGAGCAGACGGTCCAGACCGTCCTCCGCGATGGGCGGCATCTGAATGACAACAAAGCGCGAGGTGAGCGCTTCATTCAGCTCGCGCGTGCCGGCGTAGCCGTAGTTCATCGTGCCGATGAAGCGCGCGGCGGGGTCGACCGTCACGCGGTCGTAGCCGGGGACGTCGATGGCGCGGCGGAAGTCCAGCGCGGCGTGCAGCACGGCAAGAGCCTCATTTTTGGCCATGTTGATCTCGTCGAGCACGCCGAAGCCCCCGTGCTTCGCGCAGAGGTAGACGGGGCCGGGGCGGAAGGTCACCTGTCCGTTTTCAAAGGTGTCCATGCCGATGAGTCCGGCGGCGTCCATGCTGACGTGGAAGGAAACGTCCCACGCGGGGCGGCCGAAGGCCTGCGCCAGATTTTCGGCCAGCACGTTCTTGCCGGTCGCCTTGCTGCCGGCGAGCAGCAGGTTCTCGCCGCACAGCAGCGCGGCGATGGCGGCCTCCCAGACCTCTTTCCCATAATAATGATAGCGCGGCTGCGGGATGCGGCCCTGCAGCGCCGGCTCGGCGGGGTATTGTGCGCGGTAGGCGCGGACGCCGTCGAGCAGCGCGGGGCTGATGTGCTCCTGCTCTAAAAATTCCAACAAGCTCTCCTCATCCTCTCTTTCGGAAATGCGCGTGTCGCACGCTTCGCTTCGGCCTCATCATAGCACAACGCGAGGGCTTTGCAAGCCCTTTTTCCGTCAAAATTTCGGACAGCTGCGGCGCGTTTCCTGGACGCTTTGGCGCGAGCGGCGCAAAAAAGAACGCCGCCCGCGGGCGGCGCTCTCTGAACGGATCAATCTTTTGTGAGGATGATGGGCATTGCCGGTCCTTCGCTCTCGCCGTCGGAGAGGTTGTTGGCGGAGCGCATTTTCTCGCGCAGGAGCAGCGCTGAGAGTCTCGTGCCGTCGGTCAGCTCCGCATGGAATACGACCTGCAGCTCCGCACCGTAGGAAAGGTCAAATTCCACGCCCTCTGCGCCATAGATGCTGTAAACGCCGGCGGTGCTCTCATCGGGAATGTCGCTGATCCACCACAGCACGGCGGAGCGCTCGTCGCCGGCGGCCTCCACAAATTTGAGCGTGCTTTGCGCCGCGCTCTTTCCGTCCACCAGATAGTCGAGCCACGCGGACCGGACGTCGGCATCATAAGCGCCGAGGTAGAGGTCCGCGGTGCGGTGGTCCTCGGGGTCCTCCCAGCCCCTGACGCTGCACCGGATGACCGAGCTGGAATAGGATTGGCTGTAGCCGTAGCCGAAGGAAAGATCCTCATAGAGCTTCGGCAGCGCCTCGTTGGCGAAGCCGGGCAGGTCGCGGATCGTCTCGAGCTGGCGCTCGCCGCCGGTATCGTAGGCGACGGTGGCTTCGAAGCCATCATCGTTCATCGAAAGCACGGCTTCGCCGCGGTAGACGTCGTACTCGTCGCGGACCAGCTCGACGGCGGTCGTTCCGTTGTCGGAGGCAAGGGAGCGGAGACGGAGGGAGACGGCAAGATCGTCCTGCACCGTCTTGGGCTGGAGGGCGAAGGCAACCGTGCAGGTGTAGGCGTCCAGGTCGAAGCGCTTGACCGTGTAGTCGAACTGCGCGGTCAGCGTGGCGCTCTCCTCCATCGCTTCGCGCACGGAGCTGCTGATGCCCGCGATCTGCGAGGAAAGGCTGGACTGCACGCTCATGATCTGTGATTGCAGAGAGCCGACCTGCCGCTCGAGCTGCTTGACGCGGTGGTTATTGCAGAGTGCCAGACCGACGGCGAGGGCGAGGCAGACCGCCGCCGCGCCGAGGAGGAGCTTTTGCCGGCGAACCTTCTTCGGCGCGGCAAGGGTCTCCTGCGCGGGAGCGGGCGTGGAAGCTTCGACAGACGCGGCGGCCTTGGCGTCACCCTTTTCCGCTTCCTCAAGACTTAAAAGCTCGTTCACGCTCACGCCGTAGAGACGGCTGAGCTCCACGAGCTTGCTCAGCTCGGGCTGGGCGGCACCGTTCTCCCACTTGGAGACGGCCTGACGGGAGACGTTCAGCCTTTCGGCCAGCTCCTCCTGCGAGAGGCCCGCCGCGCGGCGGAGCTCATAGAGTTTTTCACATAGCTTCATGGGCGCATTCTCCTTTGCTTTGATGGCATCAGCTTAGCAAAAACAGCCGTTTTGCGCCACCAACCGGGTGTTTCGTTTTGTCAACCAATGGTTTCCTTTTGCCCAAATGCCCTTTTTCGTGCAACCTTTCGCCGCCGCGCGCATATACTGCATGGTATGGCACGGGGAGGTGAGAGCATGAGAGAGTGGCAGGGCGTCCGCGGCGATGTGGACGACATGATCTTTGTGGACGACTGGTTCGTCAGCGAACGGTAAGTGAGAAAAGGCTCCGCGCGTTTCAGGGAAGGAACGCAGGCGGAGCGTTTTTCGTTTTTATAGAGCCTTGTCGATGGTCGCGCCGCCGGCGACGGTGTCGCCGCGGTAAAAGACCACGGCCTGCCCCGCGGTGATGGCGCGCTGCGGCTCGTCGAAGTCCACGCGGACCGCGCCGCCGTCCAGCGGCGTGACGGTCGCGGCGCTTTCGCGCTGGGAATAGCGCGTTTTGGCGGTGACGCGCAGCGGCTCTGCGGGCGGCGTAATGATCCAGTTCACGCGCAAGGCGAGCAGGGCGGAGGAAAATAGCTCCGCGTCGTCGCCGAGGAGCACGGTGTTGTGCTTCGCGTCCTTGGAAAGGACGTAGAGCGGGCGGTCGGCGCTCACGCCGAGACCCTTGCGCTGACCGGCGGTGTAGGCGACCAGTCCGCGGTGACGACCGAGGACGCGGCCGCTCGTATCGACGAAGTCGCCCGGCTCGGGCGTGACGCCGCCGAACTCGCGCAGGAAGTGCACATAGTCCCCGTCGGGGACGAAGCAGATGTCCTGCGAGTCGGGCTTCTGCGCGTTTTCAAGGCCGAAGTCTGCGGCGAGGGCGCGGATCTCCGGCTTGCTGTATTCGCCGACGGGAAGCAGCAGATGCGCGAGCTGGCGCTGCGTCATCTGGTAGAGCACATAGCTCTGATCCTTGTGCGCGTCCACGCCGCGCAGGAGCAGGTGACGGCCCGACGCAGCGTCGAAGCCGACGCGGGCGTAGTGCCCGGTGGAAACATAGTCGAAGCCGTGGTCGAGCGCCCAGTCGAGCATCGCGCCGAACTTCAGCTCGCGGTTGCAGTCCAGACAGGGGTTCGGGGTGCGGCCCGCGCAGTATTCCGAGACAAAATGCCCCATGACCTCGCGGCGGAAAAGGTCGCACAGGTCGAGCACCCGGTGGGAGATGCCCATCTGCGCGGCGACGCGCGCGGCCTCCTCGATGTCGTCGGCGCTGCCGCAGGTGCCGGGACGGTCCTTATAATGGTGCAGCCGCAGCGTGACGCCCGAAACGTCATAGCCCTGCTTTTGCAGCAGGAGAACGCAGGCGGCGCTGTCCACGCCGCCGGACATACCGACTAAAACCCTTTTTGCCATGCGTGCCGCTCCCTCAATCCAGGTATTTTTGCAGAAACGCGCGGCTCGGCAGCGCGTCACTCAACTCCATGAGAACATGGTCGAAGCCGCCGGCATAGTCAAAGCGGCGGTCGGACAGCGACAGATCCGTCGAGCGGGCGTTGGGCAGCGAGAGCGTGAAGGTCGTGCCCTTACCGACAGCGGATTCCGCCACGAGCATCCCGCCGTGGCCCTGCGCGATGCGGCGGCAGAGGGACAGCCCGAAGCCGAGACCGTGCGGCGGCGCGGGGTCGAGGCGGTCCGTATCCAGATAGCGCTCGAAGATGTGGGCAAGGCGCTCCGGCTCGATGCCGCGGCCCGTGTCGGCCACGGTGAGCTGAACATGGCGCTCACCGCATTTGACGCGCACGCTGACCGTGCCGCCCTCCGGCGTGAATTTCAGCGCGTTGGAGAGCAGGTTCAAAAGCGCGCGCTCGAGCATGGGGGCGTTAAATGCGATGACGTGGCTCTCGTGGCTGGCAGAAAAGCGCAGCGCGACGCCGCGCAGCGCGAAAAGAGGCTCGGCACGCTCGCAGAGCGCGTGGCAGAAGCCGACGATATCGCCGTTACACAGCCGGAAGCGTCCGCCCTGCACCAGCTCGCTCGCGGCGGAGAGGTTGCCGACCAGACGCAGCATTTGATGGCAGCTCATCGTGAGAATGGCTGCATTTTTATCCAGCATGGGGTCGGCCTCACGCGCTTCCGCCGGCGCGAGACGGTTCGCCGCGGCAAACACGTTCGCCATCGAGGAGCGGAGCTGGGCCGAAACGTTCGGCAGGACCTCGGCCAGAAGCTGGAGGTCTTTTTCGTCAAGCGGCATCATAAAGTGCGCCTCCTTTGGGAAAGCTGTTCATATCCTTTGCAGGACGGCGCGATTTTCGTGTGGAAAAAAGTACCGCAGCGCGATGAGCGCAATGTGCAATGTGAGGTAATAAGTAGAATACCAAACTCCTGTCGAAAATACAAGAACTTTCGTGTAAAGGAAAATTTTTTGCAAAATGCAATACTTATCGCAAGATTTTTCAATTAAAAAATAGCCAGACTTTCACGCCGTGATTTGTGCAAGTTGTTCATTGAACACTCTGGCTGCCGTTGTCCGTCCCAAAATCTCCCGTGGGTAGTTGTTCATCCAGTCTGCCGCTGCGATGATCTCCTCGTCCGGCACCTCGTCGAAGTTCGTGCCCTTCGGGAACAGCCGCCGGAACATCTTGTTCAGATTCTCGTTGCTGCCGCGCTCATAGCTGCTGTACGGGTGGCAGTAGTACATCTTCGTCCGCTGCCCGCCGAAGACGGAAGTCTCCATGCCCTCACAGTCAGAGAACTCGCTGCCGTTGTCCACGGTGATGCTGCGGAAGATTTTGCTGAACAGCGCGCCATACTTCCGCTCCAGTCCGTTCAGCGCCGCCACCACGTTCTCCATGGTCGCGCCGTACATGGGCAGCGTGATCTCGTTGCGGCTCAGTCTCTCCGTCAGTGTCAGCACGCACTTCTTCGTCTTTTGCTTGCCCTTCACAGTGTCCATCTCCCAGTGAAACGGCTCTTCCCGCTTGTTTATTTCCTCCGGCCTGCGTTCGATGCTCTCGCCCTGCGGTGGACGCGATGCCGAGCGCACACGATTGTATCCGCGCTTGGTCTCTCCATGCAGCGGCAGGTCTTTGTTGGTGATGTTCAGAAATGCGCCGTTCGTGATGTAGTTGTAGATGGTCTTCTCGCACACGCGCACGGAAAACTGTTTTCCCTCCAGTTCAATGTCCATCAGGACAGCAGCGGGGCTGCGCCCCTCGTCAGCGATCTTGCGCTCAATGTAGTCCGCCAGCGCATAGTCATTCCCCAGCTTGATCGGTCTGCCCTTGGCGGTCTTTCCGTATTCATACTGTTGTTGCGCGATGTCGGCGGAGTAGCGCTTGTCCGTGGTGTAGTCGCCGTTCAGGTGGTCGTACATCACGCCCGGACGCTTCAGCTCCCGGTACACGGTGGTGTAGTTGACGCGCAGCGCGTCCGCGATCTCCTGAATCCCGGCTCCGCCGTTGTACATCCGCTCGATCTTCAGTCTGTCAGTGTAGGTCAGGTGGTGGAACCGCTTGAACTTTCTCTCCATGCCGTGTTTCTCCTTTGCGCTTTCTTGCGCTTATTCTAAAGCTGATTACGGCAGGTGTCAATATATGCAAAATCCCTCCGCCCGCAGGTGGAGGGATTATTCTTTTCCCAGCAGCCAGTCCGTGCTCACGCGCAGCACCTCGGCCAGTATCGGCAGCTCAAAGTCCGGCACCACGCGCTTGTCGGTTTCAATTCTGCTCACGGCCATCTGTCCCAGCTGAAGACCGGCCAGCTGCAGCTTCGCCGCCAGCTCTTCCTGTGACCAGCCCATACGCATTCGCGCCTCGCGCACCCGCTCGCCGCATAGATTAAAGCGATCTCCCAGTGTATACAGCCGCACAGCTCCGCCTCCTCATAATCATCTTTTGCATATTCTTGCTTGAACTTACCATGTCTTCGTGTTAATCTTATAAAAAAGATGATTAGACGGAAAATATTTTTTGGAGGTATAACTATGAAATGGCTCGTATATGGCTGCGGTCTTCTGATTTCCAGCGCCGCGCTTGTTGCTCTCTCCATGTCCCGTGTGTTTCCTGCCCTCGGCGGTATCGGCTCCGGGCTGTTGACAGTCTGCGTCTACTTTCTCGGTGTATATCTCGCGCCGCGCCTCATCATTCATCGCCTTCAGCAGCGTGTTTCGAAAGAGAAGCCCGAAGATATTGTTACCATTGAGCCAAATCGTAAGCCCGTCCGCCGCGATGTCGTCGGCTATCAGCTGGCTATATTTATCCTTGTTTGTGCAACGGTTCTCCTTGCTCTCCGATGCGGCAGTGCGTCCGCCGAAGTCGATGGCTTACAGGCTCAGTTGGAAGAGCAATATCGCGACCGTTATGAAGAAGGCTATGCAGATGCCGAAAGTACCGCTTATGAAAGCGGCTATGATGCCGGGTGTAAAGATGGCTACAGCACCGGCTATGCCGATGGAGATGCTGCTGGCCGCAGTGCAATCCTGTCTGCTTATTACAATGAGCTGCGCTTCTTTCGCAACGGCGCTTGTATCGTCACGGAAGAAGGCTATCGTTATCACCACTATGGCTGCTATCACATTGCAGGGCGCGAGTATTGGATATACAACACCGAGTTGGCAGAATATAAAGGCTATTCTCCCTGCATTGATTGTTGGGAAGATGGGCTTTTGACAATTATACTGAGCTGACAGCGAAGCAGAACACCGCCGGGTCTCCCCGGCGGTGTTCTTGTCTTATCCCTTCGGCAGTACCAGCCCGTCGGTGTAGCTTGTGCCATCCGGCAGCACGATGCCGCTCTCTGTCTCAGCATTCAGCGCGTCGTAGACTTTCTGCCCCACGCTGGTGCTGTACGGGTTTTTCGCAGGCTTCCAGCTCTTGTTTGCCAGCTGCCACAGTGCAGCCTGCTGCGTCACCGTCAGGCTCTGCCCGCCGCCTGCTCCCGGCAGCACGATGCCGTTACCGCCGCCGCCCATAGAATCAATGGCCGCTTCCACCTCTTCCTGCTTGAACGTGCCGTTGCCGTCAAAGTCGAACTTCGGCAGCAGCTCCCGGAATGAGACATACGCTTCCGGTGTCACGCCGTAGCTGTATCCCGTCTGCAGCTTGCTGTACTCGCTCTCCTGCATCATCTCGCCCAGCACGCTCATCTGCTCTTCGGTGCTCAAGCCTGCATCCACCACTGCGCGGTAGCGCTGCAGTCCGCTCACGCTGTCCTTGCCGTCCTCCGGCTCCAGTGCGTTCAGGCTGTTTGCCAGCTCGTAGGCTGCGTCATCACTCAGTCCCGCCGAAACGAAGCTGTCGTACCGTGCCGCCTCCGCCGGAATCTGACTGTAATACTTGAAGCAGTCCCGCACGGTTTCCGCCTGCTCTGCGGTCAGATTCTGACTGTTCACCCAGCGGGAGAACTCCACCGCCTTCTCTGATGCGCCGCTGTACTTCTCGTTGACGGTGGTGTACTCGTTCTGCACCTTCAGGAACGTATCAAAGTCCAGTCCCGCCTGCTCGAATGCCATAATGTCATCGTCTCGGCTCGTGGTGTAGCTGCCGTCTTCCTGCTTCTCGCCGAATAGGCATCTGTACACCTCCCGCTTCTCGTCGTCCGTCAGTGGGCTTTCCGCCAGTGCGGTGCGCTTTGCGTTGGATGCTTCTGCCCCTTTCAGGCTTCCCGCGTTTTTAACATCCAGCAGCACCTGCGTCACCGCGCCCATGTCCGCGTCGCTGTCGGCCAATGTGTCCATTAGCTCCCGTTCCTTGTCGGTTGCCATCAGCCCATAATAGGCCACACTCTTTCCGTCGCCGGAGATGTCTGCGGCCTGCAGTACTCTTCGTTCCGCTTCGGCCTTGCTTTCCGTCTCCGTCTTCTTCGTCCCGCGCAGCTCCTTCAGCAGGTTGTACGCATCTTCTTCCGGCACGCCAGCCTCCGTCATTCCCTGATAGGCAGCAGTCTCCTTTGCGCCGAAGCTCTTGAATCCGCTCTCTACCCAGTCCCTTCCGGTCTTCAGTGAGGTTTTCCCGAACAGCATGGCTTGCCCCGCATTCAGCGCAGCCTGCCATGGGTCATCATTGTATACCGGGTACTGCAGCAGATCATTGCCTTCGGCATCCACCGAATAGCTTCCGCCTTTGATCGTGGCGCTCAGTCCTTGGTAAATCTTCTTCAGCTGTCCGCCGCCGAACGGAAGCGCCAGATAGGTCAGCGGGTTCATCAGTTCTTTGCCCGCCGTGGCCAGCTTCTTCTTGGTGCTCCATGTGTCGCTCGTCACAGTCTTCAGCAGGTTGTCCCAATCCGGCAGAGCGCTGCTGATCGGGACGCGCCCGCCGCCCAGCACGCCGCCGATGAACGGCAATTCCTCCGCCACATCGCCCAGCGTTTCGGTCACGGTGTCATAGGCGTTTTTCTTCTCCGTCTCAAAAGATGGCATATCGCCTGTCACAGCACCTACGCCCAGCTCCGCAAGGTTCGGCAGCTCATATCCGGTGATGTCGCCCACGGTGTCGTTCAGGATGCCCAGCGGGTCAAGCGCCGGTCTGCGTCCGATGAAATATTCGTAGACTTCATCGTACAGCCATGCGCCGAGGAAGAACTTGAACAGCGCCATTGCCAGCGCCGCCAGCCCCTTCTCCTTGTATGCGCGCGGCATATCCTTGAAGAGATAGCTCAGCTGGTTGTTGACCTCCAGCTGGAACTGCGTGAAGACCTTCGTCAGCGGATTGCTCCGATTGAACAGTGTCGGCGTGGAGCCTTTGCTGCGGTCAGCCATCACGCCCGCCGTCCAGTTGTCCGCCTCCGTCATGGCGGCAGTCTCGCTCATCCCACGCTTCAGGTTCTGGTTGTACCGCGCACGCACCAGACTTCCGGCGGTAAACTGGTCGATATACTCCATCGGCGAAGACATGGTGGCCGATGCTTTCTGTGCCCATGTCCGCACCAGCGGGTCGCTGCCCTTACGGTTGGTCAGGAAGGCAGACGCATCCACAATGCCGTCGTTTTCTTTGAAGCTCTGCAGCGTCTGCCACATGCCGCGCAGCAGTTCCCCACGGTCAAGCATCGCGCCTCCCTGCGTCAGCGGGATGAAGTTGGTCAGCCACGATGCCGGGTTAATGGCCACCATGTTGGCAGCCACGCGGCTCTCCAGTCCCTTCACAAGGTTGTACATGTTTCTGCCCAGCGCCTGTTCCATGTTGCGGTCTGCGCGGCTCTTCTTGTTGGCCAGCAGGTTGGTGTACTCCTCCAGCTCTACCACGAAGTTCGACAGCGCAAACCGCCCGTCTTCGTAGATGCTGTCGATCTTGCTGCGCTTCTCTTCCTCTGTCAGCCGCGTGTCGGCGTACACCGTGTCCACCTGCTTGCGGATGCCCTCGTCGCCGGTGCGGTAGCGCGCCTGCGTCGCCAGTGCCCGCAGCTTCTGGATGTTGTCGGTCTGATAGATAACGTCCGCCACGCCCTCGATGTATCGGTCGAAGCCCTCCACCGCGTCATAGGCCGTGTCAAAGCCAAGGCGCTGCTGTGCGTTTCCAAACCACTGGATGCCCGGTCGGAAGGTGTGCGTCAGGCCGTTAATGGTGGTGGGCAGCGCCGTCACCTGTGTGTCGATACCCAGCGCCCTGCCGAACAGCCCCATGATGCCGTCGCCGTCACCCGGCTGGAAATGTGGGAAGTAGCCGCTGCGGTAGTTCACCGGCTCGTACCCGTTGCGTACTCTGGCCTCGTTCATCTGCTGGAACAGCTCGTCGTAGATGCTGCGGAACTCCTCCACCGCGTGCTCGATCTTTGTCTTGTCCAGCTGCGGGTTCTGCGCCCACATATTTTGCACGATGCCGCGCCAGTCGCTCAGCGTCTTGCCGTCCCGCTCCGCCATGCGCCCTCTGCTGTTCTCCAGCATCCGGATGTTGTCCATCGCTTCGCCCAGCAGCTGCACGGCGTGCGCTTCAGAGATTTTCCCCTCCTTCTGCATGGCCTTCGTTTCTTTGGTGCTCAGGTTCAGCGCCCGTACCCGCTCGCGCATTTCGTTCTTCAGTCTCGTGGACTTTGCCTGCGCCTCGTGCACCGGTGTGAAATACTCTGCAATGATCTCCTGCGCCAGCTTTTTGTCCTTCACGATGTCAAGGATATTGCGCTCCATCGTTTCGCGGGAATAGAGAATGCCGGCTTTCTTATCCTTCCAGTCGTTTGCAGTCTCTAAGAACTTGTCCGCTTCTTCCCGCAGCTTCGCCCGCTGGCTCCGCTTGTACTCCGTCAGCAGCTTCACCAGCCGCTCGTACTCCGTTGTGGCCTCATATACAGCAGTGATGCCCTTCACATTGTCTGTCTTCGGGTCAAGGTGCTCCAGCTCGATCTCACCCTTCAGCAGGCGTCCCAGCTGCACATTGTCGTGGTCGGTCAGCAGGTTCTTCGCTTTTGCTTTCTCCGATTCCCACCGCGCCTTCTTCAGCTGCTTGTAGGCTTCCGTGACCTGTTCCGTCGTCATCGGTGTCTCCGCCGCCGCGTTTGCCTTTGCCGCACGCTCGTCAGCATAGCGTTTCACAGTGCGCAGGTCTCCAATGGTGTCTCCGATGGCAGCATCAAAGTCATTCTTCGCCCAGCGCTTGAACTCCTCCGCATCCCGTCCATAGTATTCGCTCAGGGATTTCTCCGTTTTTTCGATGCTCTGCGCCACTTCAAACATGCGCACCAGCTGGTCAGCCGGATGCGTCAGATCATCCGGGAACAGCTCCGGTGCCATGTCCTGCAGTTCCTGATACGCCACATCCACCGGCAGCCCGCCCTCGTTGACGATGCGCAGCCGCCCGAAGGCGCTCTTTCTGAAGTCATTGAAGTCCGCAATGTCGTGCTTGTCTTCCTCCGATATGGTCACAGCCTGCGTGCGAAGGTGATCTTTGATGTCCTTATACTGCTGGTAGAACTCCTCATCCACCACAATGCCCTCGCTGTATGCCCGCTCGAACAGTTCCGCCGCCGTCTCTTCCGAAACGCGCCCGGTGGTCAGGTACTCCTCGCTGATCTGCTGCGCGATCTTCTGCAGGTATTCCCTCTGTGCAAAGCGCGGCACGCTCAGCGCGCGGCTTACGCGCCCAACAAGGGCGTTTTCAGCCCGCTTCAGGTAGTCCTGTGCCTTCTTCGGCAGCGATGTGCGGATGCTGTTCTTCTTCTCTTCGTCCTCCGCCGTCGGCAGCGTCGCCTCCGCCGTTTCCCCCTCTGTGACGGAATATTGCAGCGTCCGTTCATCAGTTGGCATGGTGAAACGCTCCACCACCGCATCGCGGTTTTCATAGCTCAGCGGCAGCAGGTTATGCACCCGCACCTCCGCGTCAGACCATGTGCCACCGAAGTCCTGCCCGGTCAGCGTCAGCTCTCCGATCTCGCTCTTGGAATACTTGTTGGAGGAATCGAACAGCAGCACCGGGATTTGTTCCACGCCTGCATTTCGCATGGCCACTGCGCGGTGCCGTCCCTCATGTCCCTGTACCTCTCCGGTTTCGTGGTCAATGTTCAGCTGGATAGGCTGCCACCTCGTGGCTTCGCCCAGTTTCTCCGCGTCCAGTGTCTTGCTGTGCTGCTCCACGATCTGCCGTCCGCCCTCGCTGGTGGTCAGGTTCAGGAAGTCATCCGGTGTCATGTAGGCAATGTACGCCTTTGCATACTTCGGGCTGCTCTTTGCTGCATAGTCTCTCAGATAGGTGTCAATGGTGCTTTCCTTCAGTTTGACCGCTCCGTCATACTCTCCGCCTTCGCTGATAGAGAACCGGATGTCCGGATTGTCTGTCGGGTTTTCGTTGGTGACGCTCTTGATCTGTTCCGGGGAGAAGGCGATGTATACCGCGTCCGGCGTTCCGTTGTCGTCCATCTCGATGTCAGTGGACTTTACGATGATACCGTCATGCCCGCCTTCCTGCGCCCAGCGCTTCAGGTCTCCGTGCCGGATGTCTGCCTGTCCGATTGCACTGCCCCAGCCTTCGCCCTCAATGACAAGTGGGTTTTTCAGGTTCAAATAAACCTGCATGATTTCCCCCTTGCCCTTGTAGCCGGTCGCCTCTCGTGCATACCCGGTTGCATCCTCAATGTATGGGCTAAAGTAAAATCCGAGATCGCTGCCTCTGTCTGCAAAGTTTTCCCCGATGTGTGCCTTATCGAAGACCGTAAACTTTGTTCCGGTTCCATGGTAGAGCGTCAGCAGCCGTCCCTCGCCATCCACCGCTTTGCTGTCCTTGAAGAACTCTTGCTGCGCTTCCGTCAGCTGCCTGCCGTCACTGTCCTCGCTGATGGAGAACTTCACCCCCTCCAGCCCATTCACCAGCGCCTTCCGCTGTTCGTCGTTGCCGGTCTCGTACTGTATGATGTTCACGCCCGTGGCCGCCTTCACCGCCGCGATCTCTTCCGCCGGTGCGCTGGTTGGTGCGATGATGGCCGCCGCCTCGCTGAATGGAACTACTCTCTGCGCCTTCGCCTCGTAGTAGCCCGTAGGGATGTTGGCTGCACGGTCAATGAGCGCAAGGATGCTCTTGGCGTGCCCGTCGGATATGACATAGCCCTCCTTGCGGAACGCCGCCTTCACCGCCGCCGCAGTCTTCTTGCCTTTGGCCGCCTCTGCAATGATGCGGCTCAGGTTCTGCTCTTCCTCGAAGGTGTTGTCGAACCGGTGTTTTGTGGTACGCAGCAGATCGTCCGTCACCCGGTCAAGGTAGATGCCGAGGTCTCGCAGCGCCTTCTCGTGTTCCTCTTCACTTACCGTGCGCAGTCTCGCCTCGTCCGCGTGCATCTCGTCCACGTTCCGATATTCCCGTGTGGCCGTTGCCGCCAGCGTCTCCGGCGTCACGCCGTACATGTTCGCGCCCTTGGCCGCCGCCATGTTCATGGCCTTCACGATGTTCTCCGCCGTGTAGTCCCAGTGCGTCTGCGCAAAGCTGCGTCTGCCGCTGTCGGTCACTGCGTCCATGCCGTTGTAGATGCCTCGCTCGCCCAGCAGCCCCTCCAGCTGCGGCTGCACCCAGTCTTTCACTGTCTGCAGCGCATCGTCCCAGCTTCCGTCCGGCGCGATCATCTCCATCATCTTGGCAGCCGTAGCTTCCTTGTCGATCTCGCCTGCGCTTCCGCCGCTCTCATAGAACTCCTGTGCGTTCCTGATGAAGTCCTCTACACGGTTTTGGAACACGTTGTTCTTCATGTAGTAGTCGATGCGCTTCTCTTTGGATTCCGGTCTGCGATTCAGGAAGTTGGCGTGTTCCTCTGCATAGACTTCCCGGATGGCCTGCTCCGCCGGTTTCATCTCTTCCGCTGTCAGGCGCTCGCCGGTCATCAGCTTCACCGCCAGCCGTGCCACTTCCTGTTCGCCCACCGTGTCAAGGTATCTCCGGATGGTCGCGTTGCTGAAGAAACGGTCGAACTGCTTGTCGCGGTATACCGGTTCAAGGCTCTTGCCCTCGCTCTGAAGGAATGCCGCCTGCACCTCCGGATGGTTCGCCAGCTTGTCGGTGATCTCTTCCGGCTCCCATCTGGTCTCATTCTCCAATCCGATCTTGCCCAGCGTGCCGCTGCCTTGGAAAACGCCGCCCGCAAACTGGCTGGACAGGTTCTTGATGTTCTCATCGAACGCCCGCCGCGCCTCGTAGTTCACCTCGCGCTCTACCAGCGCATTGTCCTTTGTCGGTGTCCATGCGTCGCCGCCGTACACCTTGTTATGCGGGTCTGCCTCCGGGTCTATGGTGGCACGTGGGAACACTACGCTGGTATCTCCGTACTTCGTGTGCCCCTCCGCCGCGTCCACGATGGCCACGGAAGGGGATGGGATGCCGCCCCAGTTCAAGGCCGCGTCACGAATAACAGACCAGTCCTTGTTGTGTACGGCGATCAAGTCCTTCGTCCGCTCCACCGGCTCGTCGATGGAGAAGCGCTTCTTGACAGGCGGCAGCTTCTCTGCTACACTATCGTCAGAGACGGATGCAGTGTTTCTGGCAGCTCCCGGTGACGGGTTCGTGCTTATTGCTGCATCCGCCTCTTTTTCTGTAAAAGAGGTCGGCTGCAGGTTTAGCACATCATACAGTGCCATGCTTCCATTTTTCTTCGTGCCTACCACCACGTCCGCCGTGTAGTCGTTTCCGCCCACTCGCAGCAACACATTACCTCTGGCGAAGTCCGTGATTCTGTCCTTGCGCGGATGGTTTAGCCCTTCGTTCACCCAGTCCGTCGTTGCGCGCAGGATTTCGTCGGCATTGTCCGTGGCGCGTAGCTTGTCCGCGTGCAGCTGCGGGTCGTTGTTATAGAGCCACTGCATGTACCGGGAGAAAGTCATCTCCTGTCTGCTTCTGCCGTCAATCTGAATTTCGTTGTTCCCCACGGTGATGCCGTTGGGGAACTTTTTCTTCAGGTTCTCCTTGACGGTCTTCACCCAGTCTGCCTCCGGCACGCCCGCAAGGATGTCCTGTTCCACCTCCACGAACGGCTTGTTGTCCGTGGTCTTTCCGATGGCGTAGCCATCCCCACTGTCAGCAAATACCGTGTCCTCGCTGCCATAGTCAGGCGATGTCTCCCGGCGCTCCTGCGCCGTCAGCTCCCGTCGCTTCGCAGTGTCCCGCGCCTCGATCTCTCCCGCCGTGTCGCGGTACAGGTCGGTCGGCATCCGGCCTCCGTTCCTCGCGTTGCGGTCGATGCTGTCCCGCAGGCTGTACCAGTCCCATACGCGGTCGCCGTACTGTTCCTCCAGCTGGTCTCTGCGCTCGTCGTAGCGTACCCACTCCGGCGGGTCTGGCTCGATCTGCTCCCATGTGTTCAGGTCGACCTTCCCGCGCGGCACCTTCGGTGCCATGGCATCCAGCTCTTCCATAGCCGCAACGAACTGCGGGTCGCTCTCCCGTATCTGCTCATACTGTTCCTGCAGTCGTGCGCCCTCGCGCCGTTCCTCCGCCGTCCTGCTGTCAAATCCGTTTTCCATTCTCCGGTCCCAGTAGGCGGGGTTTGCCCCGCTGGCAAATCCTTCCCGGTTCTGGATGGCGTGCTGCGCCTCATGGATGAGGGAGTTCAGCAGCGCCTCCGGTCTGTTCTTCAGGTCGCGGCTCAGCTCGATGCTGTCAAACTTCCGGCTGTATCCGCCGTTCTGTCCGTCCTCCAGCGTGTGGAATGTCACGCTCAAATCCGCCATATCCGGATAGGCTTCAAACAGCTCCGGCGCATCCACCAGCTCTCCCAGCGTGGTGTAGTTGGGAATATCCGCCGCGTCGGCGCGCAGCTGCATCCTGCTGTCGTTGATCTCGAAGCGCCACTTGCCGTCCATGCCTTCGTGCCAGCCCGTCGCCTTGCGGATGCTCTCCATGTCGGCTCCGTCCTGCTGCATCTCCTGCGCTTCCCGCAGGTTTTCAAGGTTCGCGCCGTTGGCGTTCGCCCCGGCATAGCTGTGCTGCAATCCGCCCAGCCCCTGCTGCATGTCGATCTCCGGGTCATACATGTCGTTGAACGCCGCTTCTGCATCCTCTTCAGAGATTTCCCCATTTGCCATCTGCCGCTGCAGCGTGTCCATGTTCTGCGCCTGCGCAGCGGCTCGCTGCTGCATGTCTGCGGTGAAGCTGCTCTGCGTCTCCTGCAGGGCGCTCTGGTAATAATTCTTTGCCTTCGTCAGGAACACCCGCTCCTGCGCGTCGCTGTTGCCCAGCTTTGCCAGCAGCTCGTTGATAAACTGCAGGATGCGCCGTCCCAGCGTCCGGTTCTGCTGCACCATGGCGCGGATGCTTTGCTCGTCGGTCAGCAGATACTTTTCCACATACTCCGCCACGATCTCCGAATCAATGGCCGCGTTGTCCGTCAGGTTCTCGCCGTGCCGCGCATACAGTTCCGCCTTCTGCTGCCGCATGGCCTGCAGGTCTCCGCCGGTCTGCCGGATGCGGTTCAATACCAGCTTCTGCAAATCGCTGTAGCTTCCGCTTGCCTCGATGCTGTGTGTCAGTTCGTGGCTGATGATCTGTGCCACCGGGTTCTGGCTGCGTGCGTTGACATAGATTTTCCCGTCTGCTGGGTTGTAGTAGCCGTTGTGCATTCCTCCAGCGCTATCCGCGCCTTCGTCGAAGAATACCACCTCGCGCCCCACAATGTTGGCGATGCGCTGTACCTTGGCGACGGTGTCCTCGTCCACGCCCGCAAGAATGCCCGTGCGTTCCGTTTCCGTCTCGGCTCTCGCAGCTCTCTGCCGCGTTTCCGCCTGTTCCGCCGTCGGCAAAACGCCCAGCCGATCTGCCTCCATGGTCTCTCTCAGCGGCGCAGTTTGGCGTTCCTGCTCCGTTGTGCGCTGCTGCGTCTGCGTTTCTGCCTGCTCAGCTGTTGGCAGTTCCGTTCCGCCGGTCTCTTCCGCCGTCGGCAGCACCACGCCTTTCGTCTGTTCCTGAGCGGTTCCGGTTTGTCCTGCAGTCAGTTCCGTCTCTTCCAGCATTCTGGTGGTCTCCGCAAACAGTCTGCCGATCTCCGTATCCGTCAGCTTCTTGCCCTTGTTCAGCTTGTTCTTCAGCTCTTGTCCCAGCTTGTATGCCTCGCTGTTTTCATCAAGGGTCTCCGCCGTCTCGATGATGCTGTTCACCATCTCGTTGCCCATCTTGCGCAGCGTGCTGCCGGTCTGCTGGTATCCGGCGTTTCGCTGCACCGTTCCGATGCCCACACCCGCCGTGGCCATGGTGCCGCCGGACAGTGCGCCGCCGAGGAAGTCCAGCCCCATCTCCGCCGCCTGCTGCGCCACTGCAAGGCCGAAGGCTTCGCCCTCCGTCTTGCCCTCCGCCATATATGCGTCTATGGTCTGCTGCCACTCGCTCTTGTCCTTGGCGATGAGGATGTCGGCAAACAGGTTGATGAAGTCGCTGCCCACTTCCTCCGCGCCTTCTGTGAACGCATTCTTCAGGATATATTTGATGGCTCCGTCTTCCCACTTGCCTTTCAGCAGCGCCTCGATGCTGAACTTCTCTGTAAACACTTCCGCCGCACCCGCGATGGTTCCCAGCGTGAACGCCTGTGTGTCTGTCAGTCCTCTATCCTTCGCTGCAATGGTGGCATCCGCCGCCGCACCGGTGCCCATAATGGCAAGAGACATTCCCTCGCTCAGTGCGCCGCCTCCGCCGAATCCGCCCGTGATCGCAGTATTCAGCAGGAAGTCGCCCATACTCATGCCGGTCTGGTACAGGAAGCTGCCCGCCTGTCCCCAGTTCCCGCTCTGTTCAATGGTCTCCGCCACCTGACTGCGAATGGCATTGTTGGCGTAGGAAAAGCGGTTGTACGCCGCATTCTGGTCGATGCTTCCGGTGCCGAGATAGTCCGCCGCCTGTGCGAGATAACTCAGTCCCTTCATCGGGGAAGTCAGCACGCTGAACACGCTGCTGCCCACAGGTGATTCCTTGGCATAGTCTCTCCAGTATGCCTCTTCTTCCTGCCGCTGGCGATAGTTCAGATCGCCCGTCAGGTAGTCATAGTAGGCGTGTGCCGCATCCTTGCCCTGCGAGGCGTACAGATAGTTGAAGATGGCCACTTCTTCGTCGGTCATCTGCTGCGATTCCGATCTGTTTTCCGTCGCCATGCCGAACAGAGCGCCCAGCGGGTTGCTGTCCCCGCCATAGTTCGCCCCGGCTTGATTTGTGATGTATGCACCCGCCTCGCTGTTGCCGTTGATGTACTCATACAGCGGGTCATCCCAGCCGCTGGCATCGTCACTGTAGTTATCAAACAGAATGTCGAGGTTGGAGCGCTTCTTTCCGTTGGCCGTGCTCTTGTATTGGCTCTTTTCGCCAAAGTCTTCCGCGCTGGTCAGGTCGGCATACTGGTAATATTTCTTCCAGTCCAGCTCCTCCTGCAGCAAATCCGCTGCACCCTGCGCCTCCGCGATCTGGCTGTCCATGGCCTTGGCCTGCGCCTGCAGCGCCTGTGCCTGCTGGCTCCACTGCATCAATTCATTTGTCCCGCCACGCCGGGAAGATACCTTGTTCATCAGCTGCTGTGCCTGCTTCTGCAGCGCCTTTTGCTGCTCTTGCAGCCGCTTCACATTGCTCTGCGCCGCCGTCAGGTCGGCGTTGATGGCGTTCTCGTCCGTTCGGATGGTCTTCTTCCAGTTGTCGAACAGGTTCTGCTGCTCTGTGCGGTAGGCTTCATAGTCCTCCGCCGCCTGCTTGTACTGGTTCCACGCAGGCTCATAGGCGGCATAAGCGGCATCCACCGCTTTCGTCGCGTCTTCATACTGTTTCAGCGTGCTGGCATATTCCTGCTGCATCTGCTGCACAATCCCGGACGCAATAGCGCTGCTGCCCGCGTACTGCTGCAACTCCGGCAGCTTCCCACTCAGCTCGTTCAGCTTCGTATAGAGATTGCCCGCCGTCTCATTGGCGTTCTGCAGCTCCTCCGCCTTCTTTTTGGCGTTCGCCTCATAGGTGGTCACGGTGTTGTATTTCCGCTCCATATCCATGCCCAGCTTCGGCTGCGAATAGTATTTCCCATCCGCCGTCGCGCCCACGAGGTAGTTCTGATAGCTGCCGTACTTCTGCTGCATGGCAGTGGAGCGGTTGTACTCGCTCTCCGTTAGCTTATCAGATGCAGCTGCGCGTGCGGCATAGTTCTGCCGCACGCTGCTGTCATACTCGTCTCTGGTTTTCCCGCTCCGCTCGAAGGCTGTGTTGCCGCTGGCAGGGTTCTTCTGCGTGTCTGCCTTGCCCAGCTTCTGATTGCTCCACGTGGAAAAGGTCTGCGCCTTTTGCAGCGTGCCGGTCGTCTGTCTCATTTTGTTGTTGCTCCACTCAGAAAAGGATGCCATACCGTGTCCTCCTTACTTGCTGGCGGCGTATTCGCAGTAATCTTTGATATAGTCCGCGTAGCTGTTGTAGTTCTTTACCTCGGTACCGCCGGTGCCGTACTGCTGCAGCGATGCCTTCCTGCGGCTCCACTCGCTCTTGGTCATCAGACCAGAGCGCACGCTGCCATCCACACCCGCCGCCTTCATGTAGGCAATGGCACTGTCGTAGTCGGTCACGCCGGAGATATTCCCGCCGCCGGAATCGCCGCCGCTCTTGGTGAATCCCGCCTGTGTCAGCATTGCCTCCGTAATGCCGGGATTGCTCTGCAGGATGCCGTTCCATGTGTCAGCGTCGATGTTCGTTCCGTAGGCCGCCTTCAGCGCTGCGATGTCCTGCGCGCTCAGCCCGGTCGTCTCGGTCTCCTGCGGCGTTGTGTTTCCGCCGCCTCCACTGCTTCGGCTCCCTCTGGAAGGGGACTTGCCCGCCGCCGTGGTGTTGAATCGGTTCAGCGCCGCTGCATCCGGGTTGATGCCCAGTTCCCGCAGTCCGGAGTAGTCGCCGTACTGTGCAGCCAGCTGCGCCAGCTGATAGCGTCGCTCATAGTCCGTCGGGTTGTTGTCGGTGTTGATGCCCAAATTGTTCAGGAACGAATTGTCGCCCAGCTCCGCCGCCGTCAGCGCCTTGTTCATGGCCTCGCTGCGTCTGGCCGTCTGGTTGTTCACCTCGTCCAGCAGCTGCCCATAGTTGAAGCTGCGATCGGTATTGAACTGGTTCATATCGTTCAGGTACTTGGTGTAGTCCAGCTGCTCCAGCCCGCTCGCCGTCTGCAGGTCGTTGTTGATGCGGTTGTACTCGTCCATCCATGCCTGATAGTCGAAGGCACGGTTGGTGTTGTACTGCTGCATCTCGTTGAGGAACTTGTCGTAGTCGCTCTGCTCCGCACCCTGCACCGCGCCGAGGTCAGAGAGCTTCATGTTGTAGTCGTTCATGTACTTGTTGTAGGCCAGCTGGTAAAGCTCCGGAATTTTGTCCGTCATCTGGCTGGCGTAGTAGTCGCCCGCCTGCGCCGCCGCGTTTACCGCGTAGCTGGACGGAATGCCGCCGCTGGCTGCTGCCGCCGCGCCCAGCGCGTCCTGCGTGGCTCTCTGGCCTTCCCGCGTGTACTGCTTGCGGTACTGGCTGTAAAGCTGGTCGTTCTCCGGGTCATAGCTGAAGTCCTTCCGGTTCACGATCTGGCCAAGCAAGTCCTGAATGGTCGCGTCGTAGCGGTTGTTGTATTCCGGCTGCGCCTCGCCGTAGGAATAGCTGCCGTAGCCCAGCTGCTTGTCCAAAAGGCCGCTGATGGTGTCGGCATAGTTGTTTTTGTAGGTCGGCGCTGCGCTGCTCTGGAAGTCCTTGGGGGATAGCGGGTCAAGGTAGAAGTTTGCGCCCCTCTGCCCGCCGGTGTACCCGCCGTAGCTGGAGCGGATGCCCTCCGCGCCGAGGTTGGCCAGCGCCCGTGCCTCGTCCGTGGCAGCGTTTTTGTAGTCCTGCTTGTACTTCAGGATGCTCATTCCTGCGTCCGGGTTCTGCTGCGCCAGCTTCAGGTCTGCGTCAGAGAACTGCCCGCCGAGGCCGCTGCTCTGCATTGCTTTCTGAAAATCGTCGTATGTGTATCTGTTTGCCATAGTCCGCCCCTTTCTTATAGTTCGCTGCCGTTGTACACTTCCCGCACCAGCGAATACAGTCTGCATCCGCCGTTTCCGGTCATCCGGATGCGGAAGTGGTCGCACCTGCGCGGGATGATGGGGAGGTAGTAGCTGCGCTTCACTTCCGTCTGCAGTGTCTTTACCGTCCGCCACACGCCGTCGCTGTCGAACTGCATGTCGATCTGCACGCTTGCATCTTCATCCAGCTCCATCCGCAGCAGCAGCTTTCCGATTCCCTTCTTCTCCGGTGTCGCCGCGGAAGAGGACGAATAGGTGGTGTATTCGTAGAAGTCCGCCCACTCCGCCTTCCATGCCACCAGCGCCTCCTGCGTCGCACCCTGCGGCACGCTTCTGGCGTTCCCGTTCATCCATAGCTTTCCGCTCGCGTCGAGGCAGTACAGCTCCTCGTTCCAGCCCCAGCCTACCGCCTGCGTGTTGTCCTCCCGGTGCCAAAGATTACTTCTGGTGTCGTAGACGAACAGCTGATGTGCCCCCGTCGTGTCCTGAAGCGACACAAAATACTTTGTTCCGTCGCTGCCCGCCACACCGTTGCGGAAGCGCTGCGTGCCAAACGCCGCGCTGATGCTCTGCGGGATGCCGCCGCTCCATGCAGTGATGCCCGTCCTGCTCAGGTAGAACAGCGTCTCACCCGCGATGGCAAGGCTTTCGTCGCTGCCTTTCTCCACGCCCAAGCTGGCGCTGCCCATCACCTGAAAATTGGACGGCTTATCTCCGAACACCTTGTAGATTTGTTCCTCCTTGAAGAAGCACGGGTATCCGAGGTAGCTGCAGCACGCCGTAAAATCTCCGGTGCTTGCCACATCCACCGCAAAGCTGTCCGTGGCCACGCCGTCAAATACATTCCAGTTGAAGATGTCGCCCAGCTTGCTGGCGTAGATCGTGTCGCCCTTACAGCCCCACAGCCGGTTTTCGTTCTCACAGATATAGTCTAACTCCGGAACCGTGCGGCTGAGTTGCAATGTTTCGCTGTCTCCGCCGTCCGCGATGGTGAAAGTGTTCTCGTAGAAGCGCAGGTCGTCCCCGCTGATCTCCCGAATGATGGCGGTCTTGTTGTTCTCCGGATGTTTCACTGCGCCGGAGATCGTCACCGCGTCACCCTCCCGGAACTTCGCCGCCGCGCCGGAAGCGTGGATGGTGTTTGCCTTTGCCTTTTCTCCCGCATAGGTTCCGTCCTGAATCTTCGCGCTGCCGCTCCATTCTTCCTCCAGCGTCCCGAAGTCTCCCGTCAGCCGGTTGTAATATTTCTTATCCGGCAGGATGACGATGTACGCGCCGAGGCTTGCGAACTTCTTGTGTCCGTCCGTGACGATGCCCTTCAGCTCACCGTCTGCGTAAAAGCCCGTTCCGTCCACCCAGTACATCCCGTCGTGGGCATACAGTCCGTTCGGTTTCTCCAGTGTTCGGCACGTCCACCGTCTCTCGCGCGGGCTGAGCATGGGGTAGAAGTCACTGGTCAGGTTCTCCATATCCCACAGCTCGCCGTTCTCTGCTGCAAGCGTATGATTGTATCCGCCGAACTTTACCTGCTTGCGCTTGCTGATGCCGTCTCCGTATGCCATGGCAGGAAGTCCGATTGCCATTAGCCCTCACCCCCGAACACAATAAACTTCTCCAGCGCTTCCAGCTGCATGGGCGTGATCTTCTCCGGCACCGGCGCGTGCTGCACCGTGAAGTCATCCTCCACCTGTGTCATGCCCAATGCCCTGCGCTCCTTCTGGTATCCCGCCGCCGCGTCCGCGTCGCGGTAGGGGAAGGTGCCCCGCTCCGTCCACTTGACGTTGCCCTTCTCGTCCTTCTCTCCGTACTTCTCTGCCAGCTTCATTTCTTCGCTCTGCAGAAACTCCACGTGGCTCTGCAGCTGCTTCTTCACCATCATCACGGCAAATGCCGTCTGGTAGTCCATCTCCTTCTGCTCCAGCTGCACCGCAGCCAGATAGGCGTTTGCGCACTCGATCAAATACATGGTTTCCCTCCTTAACTGCTGCTCACTTGAAGCAGCGTCCCGTTGACATACACATCTCCCGTCAGGTAGATGCCGCTGTCGCCTCTGATGGTCATTCTCGTCCCCGCGTACAGGTATACATTCTCGTCCGCCTCCACGCTGATGCCGCTGGCGCTCTGCAGCTTCATGGCAAAGCCCACGCCCCGCACATAGTTCGTGTAGATGAACATGCGGTAGGCTCGCTCGTATTCCGTTCCCGCGCCCTGATCGTCCAGCCGGATGCCGCCCGCCACATATCTGGTGTTCAGGTAGCAGAACTGAATCTCGCCGCCCACAGTGCCATTTGCCTGCAGCACGCTCTGGAAGGTGCTGCCTTCGATGGTGCAGCCGTAGATGTCAATGGCCTCAATGGTGCCTGTGGTGATGTTGTCTCCGTTGATGGTCGTCTCGCCGCTGGTAGACAGGTCTGAGAATGTTACCATGCCGGAGAAGCTGATAGACTGGCTGCTCAGCTGCACGCCGTTGGCCAAAAGCCGGATGGTGGAGCTGGCCGAACCGTTGGTCACGCTCAGCGTCATGCCGTTCACCGTCTGCGTCAGGGAAGAGATGTTCCCCTCTGCATCCGAGATACGGCTTGTCAGGCTCGTGGCCGTCTGCTGCAGTGTCGAGATGCTGCCTTCTGCGCTGCTGATACGGCTGGTCAGGCTTTTGGATGTAGCCGTCAGCTGCGTGATGTTTCCCTCCGCGTCGTTCAGCCGCGCGCCCAGTCCCGCCGCCGTCACCGTCAGCGCTGCGATATTCGCCTCGTCATCCTTCAGCTGCACATACACCGGCTCCGTGATGATGTTTGCGATCTCCTCCAGCCCCGCGTCGTTGAAGTTCTCTTTGTCAAGGTTTCCCATGCTGTAACGCAGCTGCTCCAGCAGCATATAGAGATAGCTTGTGATCTTCTCAAACTTCTCGTCCGCGCTCTGCTCCTTTGTCAGCGTCGGGAAGGTGCTGTCTGCGGTTAATAGGTTACTTGGCATCCTCGTGCCTCCTTTCGCTCAGAAGGCGGAGACCGGCGGCATGCACCGGCCTCCGCCTGTCTCTCAGTCCTTCACCGCAGGCTCCATGCCCACGGCCTTCAGCTTGCGGTCAAACGCGCCGCCGCGATACTCCAGCACAAGGTTGCGCACCATGTCGTGGCTCAGGTCGATGATGTCCTCGTTGCCCGTCGGGTCGCTGCCGTCGCCGCCGAGGATGTTTGCGTCCATCAGCTTTTCGATGATGTCGTGGAACTCCTTGTTCTTGATGTCCCGCAGCCGTTCGTATCTCACCATGTTTTCTTCCTCCAGTCTTTCGTTTACTTCCTTTGCGATCTGCCCGTGATGCTCGTACAGCCAGTTGCCGGGGCAGGACTTGTTTGCAAACCACCTGTGTACGGTCATGTTCTGCCGGTCTACCTGACCTACGAGGTTTTGATCTCCCTTCCACCGCAACTCAGGGATGTGGTTCCGCTTGCAGATGTCCACCAGCAGCTCGATGAGGCTCTTGTATGCCTTTTCCGTGATCGGCCACGGCTCGCCCTTCGCGCAGTTGGCCACCTCGATGGTCACAGCGCGATTGTCGTTGCTCCTGTTGGATGTGCACCAGCTCGCGTATCCTTCCTCAACGTACATGCCGATGCGCCCGTCGCTGCCGATGCCGTAGTTGCTGCTGGATTTGCTCGTCTGGAACATCTGCCCGCAGCTCTCCACGCTCAGGTTCCCCGCCATGCAGTGGATGCTGATAGTGTCGATTGCATGGTTTCGCTTGCCGTAGGTGTACGGACTGAGCTTGGTGTAGCACACCAGCTTACTGTTGCTCATGGTCTTCCTCCTTTGCCGGGTGTCGCGGTGCTCAGCATGTCCTTCAGCTTCTTCAGCACATCCACCGCATACGCCGTGAATGCCGCCAGCAGCGCGATATGTACCGCCGTCATCAGGTTCACCGTCTGTCCCTCCGCCTCGATGACCAGCAGATCAGGGTTCAGCCATCCTGCGTAGTACACCGCGATGAGTGACGCAGCCACCACGCCGCCCTTGATGCAGCCGTTGCGGAACTTCATCATGTCCCATGTGCCCTCCATGAAGGCGTTCACGCTGCCGAGGGCGATGTTTGCCGCGATCAGCAGCACCAGCCCGATACCCAGTCTCACGATTGCAATGTCCGTCATGGTCTTGCTCCTTTCATAAGTCCGTTACCTGTTCTTCCTTCCTGCCGATACCGCCGAAGCTCTCCCGCTTTTCAAACAGGCTCTTCGCGCAGTACAGCAGCACCACGCCGATGATCTCCGTCACCGCCGTCCGGCTCAGGCTTTCCGCAATTTCCGTCCTGCCGAGGAAGGCGAGGGCGTAGCTGCACCACACCCAGCCGATGCCGTTGATAAGGCACGCCCACACAATGCGCTTGGTGGTCGTTGTCTTACTTGGCCGTCTTCTCTGATGCCTGCCCTTCATGCCCCTCTCTCCAGATCGTCGATGCGGTGGTTTGCCACCTTCAGCTTTTCCTCGAAGACCGCCGCCGCCTCTTCCAGATGGTAGGTGCGCTCCACCAAACCGTTGTGCTTCGCTACTTTCTGCTCCAGCTCCTCCAGCCGGTAGGCGATGAGCGCCGCGCTTTTCTTGTTTGCGAAGTACGCCCCCGCCATGGTGCCGATCAGGCTCAGCACAGCCACAATGACCGTCTCCGTCATGCCGTCGCCTCCGTCCATCCATACGCACCCGGCTCCCACACGTTCGCGTCCACATCGCTCGTCCAGTGTTTGCCGTTGTGGCTCACCTTTGCGCCCTTGGCGTAGGCATCTGTGCTGCCCACCGGCTGGCTCCACTCCGGCCATTCCTCCGCCGGGTCGGAGATGCCCACCCACAGCGACGGGCTGTCCTCCGGTTTCCAGTCCCCCTGCGAGGTGTGCGCCTGCAGGCATTTGTAGAGCTTTCCGCTGCGTTCCCTGATCTGTCCTGTGGTGTAGGCCACCGGGTACGCCCACGGGCTGAACAGCTCCGCGTGCTCTCCCGCCGTCACGCCGTCGATGTCTCCCCTCTCTGTCATGGTGACAAATGCGATGCCCACCGCCTCACTGCTGCTCTGCAAAACCGTGCCGGTGTCCTTCTCAATGAGCTGCACTTCCTCCAGTTCATCAAGCCCCGTGTGCCCCATCAGACGGTATACCGTGCCGTCCACGGCCACGCCCTGTGCGTCCTCCTCTTCGCAGAGGATGTAGAAGCCGTCCGCGTGCCTGCGGATGTAGTTTGGCTTCTCTGTCAGCGCGATCACGCCGCCGTCCTTTCTGATCTCGTACATGCTTTCACGCTCCTTTTTCCATCAGTCGTTTGTAGAACCTGTCCATCCGCCGCAGCACCCGGTAGCTGTTGCCCCGCCGCATGTGGCCGCGCCAGCTCTCGTATGCCGTGCGGATGTCTTCCTCTGTCATTCTGCCTTCCGCCATCCATCGCCGGAAGGTCTTCAGCTTCCGCCGCATCCGCCTTGCGCTTTTGCGGCACATCTTCCGCCGCACCTTCCCCGTCTCCGTCAGATAGAATCTCGTCTTCAGGAAATGCAGCTCCTGCAGCTTTACAATGCGCGTCTTCTTCTCGTTCATCCGGATGCCGAGGTCTGCGCATACCGCCCGGATTTGCTTCAGGCATTCCTGCAGGTAGTCCCGGCTCTCGTGGATGAGATAGCCGTCGTCCATATATCTGCCGTAGCCCTCGATGTGCAGTTGCTCCTTGATGAAGTGGTCAAGCCGGTTTGGCAGCATCAGCGCGTCGATCTGGCTCACCTGACTGCCGAGGCCGAAGCCCCGCTCGCCAAAGTCCTCCATCAGACCGCACGCCAGCTTTTGCACCCGCTCGTCCCGGATGCGCCGCTCGCTCTCTGCGTAGATCGGCGCGTGCGGCGCGGAGTTGAAGTAGTCCGAAAAGTCGAATACCAGCGCCCAGCCGTCCGTCCCGTGCTTTCGGTAGTACCGCTGCAGGTGGCAGGTCAGCCTATCCATGGCAAAGTCGATGCCCTTGCCCTTCAGGCTCGCCGCGTTGTCGTAAACGAATGCTGCCGAAAACAGCGGCACCAGCGCGTTGTCGCACAGGCAGCGCTGCACCACCCGCTCCGCAATGTGCACGCTGCGGATGTGCCGCAGCTTTCCCCGTTCCATCAGGTCGAAGGCGAAAAATCCCTTGGTCTTCCATGTGCCGTCCATCAGCTCCCGGTGCGTCCGGGCGATGTTGGCGGCAAAACTTCCGAGATACCGCTGCGTGGAGCATTTCCAGCCCACGCCCTTGCAGCATTCCCGTCCTGCACGGTACAGATGCTCGTAGCTGAACACCTGCTCAAAGCTCCCGCACGCCTCGCTGCGTGCATCTCTTCGCCTCTGGCGTTCCGCGTTCCGTCGCCTGTACCGTGCCTCGTGTCTCTCTTCACTCGTCATAATTCTCCCCGCCCGTTAGGGCATCCCCTGTACGGAATTGTTCTTGGGTGCGTGTTCTATCCGCGTGGCAGTACCAGCCATGAAACGGGCTGTCCGCACGTTTGCCCGCCATGCAAGCAGCGTCCGGCTGACTGCATCAGAGGATTGTTTTGGCTATGCCGGGAACAAGCTCTCCTTCTGCAAGGGTGCTGCTTCGCCGCTGCCGGTTACTGTCCTGACCCATCTCTTGCAGAATCCGAAGGCCACGCCATTCGCATTGCTCGCGTTGTTGTAGTTGGCGTTGCCGTTGCTGTTGACATTGCAGAAATTCGTGGAGTTGCTGCCATTCGGAGAGCGCTCCCACCAGTTGTTCGCGCTGCCGCAAGTGCAACAAATACAGAGCTTGACCCATATTCTTCATTCCGGAAGGTCTTTGTACCGCTGCCGGTCGTTCTTCTTCACCGCCGCAATGAGCTTCGCTTCCTCGCAGATGAGGTCGCCCCAGCGCTGCATCGCCTTGTGAATCCACCCGTAGCCATCCGGGTTCTGCAAAATGCTGTCATACAGCAGCTGCAGCTTCGGGCTGAGGTTCTGCAGCGCGTTGTTCGCTCGCATCAGCTCGTCCCTGCGCAGCTGCGCCTCGTGCCGGTTCGTCGGCCAGATGTTGTTCGCCGCCCGTACCCGGTCATGCACCTCGCTGCTCAGCTCCATGATGCGTCCTGTCAGAAACCGCTCGTACCGCTTCGGTGCCTTCATGCAGCACGCGAAGGTGTGCGCCTCCAGCTGCCTTGCCGTTTCGATGAACTGCACGCTGCTCTCGCCTCGTTTGGATTTGTAGACCGACATGGTTCTCTCCCTTCCATCCCGCAGCACACAGGCTGCGGGATTTCCTCAGATGCTGGATTAAAAGCAGAAGCCGAAGGCCACGCCATACGCACTGCTCGCGGCGCCGTAGAAGGCGTCGCCGTTGCTGAAGACAAGGCAGAAACGCGTGGAGTTGCTGCCATACGGAGAGCGCTCCCACCAGTGGTGCGCGCTGCCGTTGTAGTTCTTCACCTTGCTGTTGCCCGCCTTGTAGTAGTCGTACTGCGTGCCCTCGCCGCTCTTGGAATAGCTGACGCTGCCGAAAATCTCGATCTCGCTCAGCAGAAACAGCTTGTCCGCCGTGGTGTTGATGGTGGCGCTCTGGTTGCCCGCCGAGGTCATCTTATTCACCGCGCGGATGCCGTTCTGTACCTCCGTCGGCATCAGCGCCAGAATGGCGGGCAGGTGTGTGCTTCGCATGGCGCAGCTCGCCCAGCCGCCGTTGTTGGTGTTGGAGCTGTTCATGTTCTTGGTCTCGCCGTAGCAGTCATGCAGCTGGAAGGTCAGCGGTGCCTTCCCGCCGGATGCGTAGGTGTCGTGGTTCTTGCCGATGATGTCCACCTGATAGCTCGCACCGTTGATGGTCATCGTCTTGCTGTTGCCCACCACCCATGTGCTCGGCACGCTGCCCGAATGACACGCCGCGATGATGGAAGCCCAGTCGTTGTCCGCGAAGTTGTCCTTCAGGAAGCTCACCTTCACCGCGCAGGTCTTGTTCGCCGGTGCGGTGTAGTTCGTTCCCGCCGCCACGCTGATGGTGATCGTCGCACTGCCGTTGGCCTTGCCCGTCACCGTCACCGTGTTGCCCGATACGCTCACCGTCGCCGCTGTGTTGCTGCTCACGGCGCTGATCGTGCCGTCGCCGCTGCGCGTCACCGTGATGGTCTTGCTCTTCGTCGTGGTGTCCAGTGTCATGCTGGTGGGGGAGATGGAGAGGCTGCCCGCCGCCTTCCCGATACTCCAGCTCACGCTCTTCGGCGTGGTGCTTCCGTCGCTCCATCGGTAGTTGCTCTTCGGCGTGAAGGTCGCTGTGTAGCTCCCTGCGTTGGTGCCCGTGGTCGTGCCGCCGATGGTCAGCTGTGCCGTGTTGTAGTTGTTCCATGTGGGAGACTGGCTGCCGCCGTTGTAGGTCAGGCTCCCGCTCTGGCTCGGCACCGTGGAGATCGTCTTCCGGTTCACCGTCACGCTGGTGGTGGCCGTCTTGGTCACGTTCCGCTCCGTGTAGCTCACCGTGATCGTCTGCGTGCCCACGGTATTAAGCGTCGCTGGGCTGCAGCTGTAGCCCGTCACATTGGCGGTCGCTCCGTCAGAGTAGGTGGCCTTCACCACCATGCCCGCGCTCTGGAAGCTGTCGCCATACTCATAGACCTTCTTCGTCGGCTGCGCCGTGATCTCGATCTTCGTCAGCCTGTGGATGACCGTGATGGCCTGCTCCGCCGTCTTCGTCACGCCGCCCTCGGTGTAGCGGATAGTCACCTTCGTTGTGCCGTCCGCCAGCGGTGTGTTCGGCTCGTAGCTGTAGCCCGTGCATTTCAGCGTCGCGCCGTTGCTGTAGGTTGCTGTCACCACCATGCCCGCCGGGTCAAAGGTCTCGCCCTGCGTGTAGGTGGTCTTCGTTGGTGCCTTCGTGATGGCGATGCCGGTCAGCTTGATGCCGCCGCCTCCGCCGCCCACCATGTTGAATACCAAACTCATGCCGTTGCCTCCGTTCTCAGAATGTTCACGGTCAGATTGGCCGTGGGTGCTTCATTGCAGTGGAAGGTCATCTTTCCCGCCGTGGTCACATCGTCTGCGTAGATCACCGCCTCTGCGTAGCCTGCAAAACTGTCTCCCGCAGGGCATACCGTGTAGGCGTACCCGCTCGTGACGAACTTGCTGTTGCTCACAGTCTGCGCGTTGCCGCTCCATCCCGCCGCCGTCAGTGTCACCGTGAAAGAGACCGCCTTCCCGCTCTTTCCGTTCCAGCTCGTCCGCTCGCTCGCCGTGATGTGCGCGGTGGTGTTGCCCTCGTGATCGTCGAGGTTGCCCTGCACGGCTGCCGCAGCGCCCGCCGCCTCTTTCCCTGCAAGCGCGGTGCGGATGTCGCTGTGCGCCGTGCTGGAGCTGTTATGCGCCGATACCGCGCTTGCCGCCGTCCCCGTCGGGTCTGCGCCCGCCTGTGCCGCCGTCACCTGATGCGGGTTGTCCGTGTTGCCGGTGTGTGCGCCGAGGCTCGTGGCGTTAGCTTTCTTGTCCAGCTCCGTCTTCACGCCGCCGCTGGTCACGGGGTTCGTGCTGTTCGTCGTCGGGGCTGTGTCGAAGGTCAGCTTGTCCTGCTTGCCGTTCCACTTGGTGCGCTCCGCCGCTGTGATGTGCGCCGTGGTGTCGCCCTCGTGGCCGTCCAGATTGCTCTGCACCGCCGCCGCAGCGCCGGAGGCATCCGCCCCCACCATCTCCGCCGTGTAGTCGCCCTTCTGCGGCTTCACGATGCCGCCGCGCCCGTTGAAGCTGGTCACGCCGCCGCCCGCAATGGCCTGTGCGCTCTCGCACCAGTATTTGGCGTTGTTGCTGTCCTCGCCCTCGCGGGTGCCGGTGCCGCCCACCGCCCAGCTTTCGGCGGTCTTGCTGTTGGCTGCCACCTGTGTGGCGCTCTGCGCCGCCGCTGCGGCGCTTTCCTCCGCGTCTGCGGCAGCGCCCTCCGCCTTCACTTGTGCGCTCTGTGCCTTGCTCTGTGCGCTCACCGCGCCCGTCTTGGCGGTTTCCGCTGCGGTCTTGGCGCTCGTCGCCGTGCTTGCTGCCGTCTCCGCCGCCGTCTGTGCATCCTCTGCCGCGCTCTGCGCGTTTTCCGCCTTGCTGGCAGAGGTTGCCGCCGCCGTCTTGCTGCTCGCCGCTGCAGTCTCGCTGGCCTTGGCGTTCGTCTCAGCAGTCTGTGCTGCGGTCTTGGCGCTCGTTGCCGTGCTGGCCGCTGTCTCTGCCGCCGCCTTGGCGCTTCGCGCGTCTGTCGCGCTCTGTGCTGCCGCTGTGGCGTTGGTGCCGCTGGTGGAGGCGTAGCCCTTGGCGCTGCTCTCCGCCGTCTGTGCTTCTCCCGCCGCGTCCGTGGCTGTCTTGGCGCTTGCTGCCGCCGCTGCGGCTTTCTCCGTTGCGGTGTCTGCGCCGCTCTTGGCTGCGGCTGCGTCTGCGCCGGTGGTCTGTGCTGCGGTCTCCGCCGCACTCTGCGCCGCCTCCGCCGCCGTCTTGGCGTTCTGTGCCGCCGCCAGCGTCTGGCTCACCACATCGCCCTGCAGCTCGCTCAGGCTCAGCAGCTCCTGCCACTGTGTGTCGCTTTCGTACTTCCACTGCAGCTGCTGCGCGGTTTCGTCATAGCGGATGACGATAGGCTCGCCGCCGTCACCCTTCAGGCTCTTCAGCCATTCCTCCTCCGTCCCCTGAAAGCCGTGCTTCACGGCGATGCCGTAGGCGGTGATGTAATACCCGCGCCACTCGGTTCCGATCTTCGTGTTTCCGTACCCGCTCATACATATACCTCCTCGTGGGTATCTGCCGGACGGTAGTTGAGGGCAAACCAGCGCATGAACTCGCCGAAGAAGCTGTTGAACATCTGCATCGTGTTCTGGTATTTGTTGTACTCGCCGTTGGCGAAGTCGATCATGGCCGTCAGGTATGCCCAGTAGATTTTGTCGTGCGGCGGCTGCGCCAGCAGCTCCTTGTCCTTGTCCGCGTCGTACTGGTAGGTGATGATCTCCTCGCTCGCCCACAGTAAGACCTCGGTCTGCACCAGCCCTTCACACTCGTTCAGCCACTTTGTCTTCGCCTCGTTTGAGAAGGCGTTGGGCTTGATCTCGTCTACATAGTCGATGACGCTCTTCAGTGTCGCCATTATCCGTCCCCCTTTCCTCGAAATGAAAAGCGGGGCAGCGGCCTGCGCCGCCGCCCCGTCCGGTCTGTGTTCTGATTAGCCGCCAGTCGATGTGGCAATGAGCTGTGTGCCGCCAGTCACGCCGCCCACGGCATAGCCGCGCCAGTCGTTGAAACCGGCGATGAAGCGGGCGTAGCCCTTCCACACATTGGCATCGTTGCCCGCCAGCTCGCTTCTGACCTCCAGCTGCACGCGGTCAAGCCACATGGCGCTGCCGTACTCGTCGTTGTACTTCTTGTCCAGCAGAATCCACGGAGCCGTGCCGGACGCGATGAACTGGTTCAGGTACGGCCACACCACCACGTTCCAGCGGCCAAAGTTGTAGTTGAAGCCGTTGTTGGCAGTGGCAGGGTCTTTGTCCGCGCCGATGGCTGCGAACACGTCTCGCTTGAGCTTGTAGTCGTTGGGGATGAGGATGGTGGTGGGAGCCACATCCAGTACCTCGTCGTTGTCGCCACGGAAGTCCTGCATCTTCGCCTCCATCGCCATCAGCGCGTCGTTGCTGAAGGCATCAGAGAACTGGTTGGACTGGTTGGACTTGCCCAGCTTGCTGGGGTGGTTGGTGTCGAACAGGCACTTGCCATCGGCGGTCTTCACGTCAAAGGTCTTGCCGGAGAAGGTGGTCTCCGTCTTCTTCTGGACAGCCGCGCCGATGAGGGCAGCGCCGAACTTCTCGCGGGTGCGGTAGTAGCTGGTGATGAAGCCAGCGGGCTGCTTCTTCAAATCCATCAGCTTTGCATCCTCCACGATCTCACGGGACAGGGAGAAGCTGTTCTTCCACGTCATGTGTTCGAGGAACTTTGCGAAGCCCTCCTGCATACCGTCCACGGGGTAGTCGCCGTTCTCGCCCACCGGCTGGAAGCCGTCCATGGCCGTCATGGTGGAGAACTTTTCGCCCCAGTGGTTGCTGCTGCCCATGTTGAACAGCTCCGGCAGCATACTGGTCTGTTCAAACGCCTCGCCCCTCTTTTCGAGGAACATCTTGATCGGCTCCTGAGACTTGCCGAAAATGCTGTCCTGAAGGCCGGAGCCTTCGGTAAAGGTGATATTAGCCATTGTTCACTGTACTCCTTTCGTCGTTCTTAGAAGCGCACGCGGCACATGCTGCCTCTGGCGGTGCCGTCCATGTACACCACCTCCGCCACGCCGTTGGTGGTCGTGTTCGTGACCTGCAGGCCGTCCGTGTGCAGCGTCACCTTGTCGCCCAGCTTGATGCTGGTTGCGGCAGCTGCAAAGGTGGTCTCCAGAATCATGTCCTTGCCCACGCGGATAACGGGGATGATGTCGCCCGCCGTGCACTCGCCGTCCTTTTCGCACATGGAGATGTAAGTGGGCGCGGTTTCGCCGGTAGCCAGCGCCAGCTGGCCGGTGGTCTGCGTCAGTGCCATACCCACCTTGGGTGTGATGGCGCTTGCGGGCAGGTATTCAATACCCGGCACGCGGTTGTCATCAGTGGAATAAATCTTGAAAGCCATTGTGCTTTTCTCCTTTCGCTTCGTCAGCCCTTTTTATGGCTGCGGTTGTAGTGTGCCTGTATCTCTGCATCCGTGGCACCCGGATTCAGCGCGCGGTACATCTCCTTCACTTCAGCCGGTACGCTCACCGCGCCCGCGCCTCGTTCCTTGGTCTGTCCCATGTGCTGCTTGCCCTGCAGGTTGTTGAGAGCTGCCTGTCTGGTGGCCGCCGCCGCGCTGCTGGTCAGAGCCTCGAAGTTTGCCAGCCGGTAGGCATCCACCAGCGTGTTGCCCTTCTTCACCAGCTCGTAGAACTTCGGATAGGTCTCCATGGCCGCAAGGTCTTTCAGCTCCCGGATGTTGGGGTTCAGCTTGCCGATCTCCTTTAGCTGCTCGTCCACCTTCACCCGTGCCTGTGCCTCGTTGGCCTCCTGCTGCGCCCGCTCCGCCGCCGCCTGCGCTTCCTTGGCCTGCTTCACTTCCGGCAGGTCGTTCACGAATGCGTTGAACTCCTCGTCGCTCATCCCGCTCTTCTTCAGCACGCGGGCTTTGCGCTCTGCATCGAAGCGCTGCCGGTACTCGTCGTACTCCGCCTTCGATGTGATGGGCTGCTTCGTGTACGGGTTCACCAGTCCGCTGTTTCGGAACGCCTCGTCGATGGTGCGCCTCGCTTCTTCCTGTGCGTCTGTGCGCGCCTTCTCCACGGCGGCATCCCGCTCCGCCTCCGCCTTGCGGCGTGCCGCCGCAAACGCTGCGTTCTGCTCCGGGGTCTGCTTGCCCGTCTCACTATGATCTTCGCCGTCCTCCGCAGCTCCCTGCGGTTCTTCGGCGCTTGTGTCCTGCGTCTCTTCTTCGGCAGGGTCGGCGGCTTCCTGCTCTTCTGCGCCTTGCGCCTGTGTGGTCTCGTCCGTGGCAGGGTCGGCGATCTCCTGCTCTTTTCCGCCTTCGTCAATGCCAAACAATGCGCCGTAGTCGATGTCCATGTGTTGTGCTCCTCTCTGGATTTTTGCGCTTTTCCTGCGAATGTGGGGCTTGCTTTGTCAGATGGTCTTACTTGTTCTTGCTGCCTCTCAGGTCGTTGCCGGTCTTCACGGTGCCGTTGCCCTTCTTGTTGTCGCCGCTGAAGGGTGCCTTCACCACCTGCGCGCCGGTGTTCTTGATGCTGCCAGCGTAGGTCTTATCTGCCATCTCTGCGTCCTCCTTTCTTTCCTTGATGCTCCTTTGTGTCACGGTCGGCGGCGCGGGTGCCCCAGTCCCGCGCCTCTTCCCGCTTCAGGAGGTCGGGCGATACCCGAATGATAGGGAAGTATCTATGTCAGACGGGAGCATTTGCTCCCATGGTCTGCCCGGAATCACGCGCAGCGTCCTGCTGCGCTCTCTGGATGACGGCCTGTGCGGTCTGCATGTCCAGCCCGCCATTCTGCTGCCGCTGCATCTGCGCCTGCTGCATCTGCTGCTGTGCCATCTGCATCTGCATGGCCATCTGCTGCTGCAGCTGCTGTTTGTGCAGTTCCTCTTCGAGGTATGCCCGCGTCTCTCCGGCTCCCGGATAGTGCAGCAGCTCCATCTTCGTCCAGAACAGGATGAGCGTCTGAATCTGCGCCGGGTCTCCGAAGGCTCCGGTCTGCAGGTTCATGCGCGTCTCCTGCCACATGGCCTCGCGGTTCGATGCCAGCGGGGCGGAGGTATCGCAGCTGAAGAGGAACTGATCGTTCCAGCACCACTCTCCCGCCGCGTCCTGTTCAAGGAAGTCATAGCGGTTGAACGTCTCGTACTGTGCGTTGCCGTGGATGTCGTTGGACACCACCGGCCTCGGCTCGTCCGTGTACGCCAGCTTGAACTTGAACATGGCCTCGAACAGCGCCGCATACGCCGCGTCTTTCATCACGCGCTTGCTTTCCAGTCTGCCAGCACTCTGCGCCGCCGCGAACTCCTTTGCCTTGCCGCTGGTGGCCGTGCGGTCTGTCCGCCCCTGAAAGCTGTCCGTGATGCCGATGATCTGGCGTGCCTCTTCGTATACCTGCGACAGGTACACCATGTCCTGCTCCACGTTGCCCTGCAGGTCGTATACGTCGATCAGCGCTTTGGTGGCCGCATTGCCCGGTCGGATGACCTTCATGTCCTCCGCGTCCACGCGGATGCTGGCCTCGTCCGGCAGCGTGATGTAACTGCCCGATTTCAGCAGCTTGTCGATGATCTTGCTCTCGATGCGGTTGGTGGTGTTCTGCTGGTCAGCGATCTTGTCAATATCGCTGTCTCCCAAGAACCTGCCGTACACGCTCACGTTCTTCTGCAGGATGACCGGGAAGATGTCTGGCTTGTAGAACGGCACCTTCGTCGGCTCCTCGATGATCTCCACCACCGGCAGCCCCAGCTCGTCCGTCTCCGTGTCGGATGCCGCCTCTCGGCGCACCATGCCGCCGATGGTGCTGCCGTCGCTTCTGGTGACGGCCACAGGGATTTCCTCGAACTCTTCCTCGGTCTCCTCCCACTTGCTTCCGCCGCAGTATGGGCATTTCTTCCGCCCGCCCCGCAGCGGCAGCGGCCTCGTCTCTCTTGCAAGCGCATCCGCCGCCGCGTCAAAGTCCACCTCCGCCGCCGTGCTCATGCCGTTCGGCAGCAGGATGTCCGGCGCGTCCATCTCCGGCTCCGTCAGCAGCGGCTCCACCGCGCCGCACTTCACGCACCTGCGCAGCCGCCTCGCCTGATAGTCTTCAAGGTCTTCCAGCTGCGTGTCGTTCACCCAGCTATAAAGACCGATGCCTCCCTTGTCGTTGCGGTAGTATGCGATGTACTGCGTCACAAGGTCGTTCGCCGTGGTGTCCCCACCGGTGCCCTTGATGTCCGGCTCTTCCTCGCTCTCGTCTGATATGTCCACATCGTAGCGCCTGCGGATGTATTCCTTCGTCTGCGGGATTTTGAGGATGATGTAGTCCATGTCCTCGATGCCGGTGTACACGCCGTCCTGCGGGATGATCTGCTTCGGGTGAAGCGTGGATACCGCCAGCTCCCCAATGGTGAAGTGCGTCCGCTGCGTGTTGTCCCACTCCACCAGAAACGCCGCGCCGCCCTGAATGGGCACCGTCCGCTCCATGATGTCGTTGAGCTGTTCAAACGGCATTCTGTCAAGCTCGTTGCGCAGCATGTCCTCGATGAGCTTTGCTTTCATCTCGTCCTGCTTGCGTCTGGCCGTCACCTTCGGCTGCGGAATGTTGCTGTCTGTCTGCGCCTCGATGATCTCCGCGCAGATATTGCGCACATGCACGGCCTTCGTCTTCCGCTCGCCCTGCACGATAGGCCGCATCTCGTTCGTCCCGGCATACAGCGCCTCCCGCTCGTCCATGCGGCTGGTCTCGCCGTCGTATGCCGCTTCGTTGGTCTTCAGCCTGTCCTGCCAAAGCCGCAGCTTGTTCTTGTCCTGTTTCTTCATAGCGTCCTCCTGTTATCGCTGCGGATTGCCCCAGCGTTTACGCAGCATCTCCCGCTCCGTCGGTGATGCGTTCTCATAGTCCTCCCACATGGATGCCGTCCATAGCCGCGCCACCGTTTCCTTCTGTGCGATGTAGCTCTGCTGCGGCCTGATGTAGTGTGCGATGGCAAGGCTCAGCACGCAGTCATCGTGTGCTCCCAGCTCCGCCTCCGGCTTCAGCGTCTCCGGATTGCGCACGAATGTCAGCATCTCCTGCAGCGTTGTCTCGTCGTTCACGATGGTGATGTCATCGCGCACCGCCTTGATGAGCTCCGCAAGGATGACCGGCCTCGTCTTCGTGTTGGTGAGAAAGCCAAAGCTCTGCTTGATCTTGTGCGTGTAATCGTCGATGCTCTCCCGGATGTACTGCTTCGGATACCGCAGCCGCTCCAGCTCCATCACCGGGTAAGTGGAGAAGTTGGTCTCAATGCCGATGAGCGCCGTGTTGTAGTGCAGCCCCAAGCAGTAGACCTGCCGTGCGAACACATCCTCGTCGAACTTGCCCCGCAGCACCGCCACCTGCTCTCCAGTTCTGTTGTCCAGCACCTGCGTCACAAAGCTGTCGCTGCCTTCTCCGGCAGTGTCTCCGCCGATCACATAGGGCACGCCCTTCTCCGGCTTCTTGTAAACCTTGATGCAGCCGTCCCTCGCGTCCTCCCATCGGATGTTCGTCAGCGTCAGCCCGTCATCCGCGTATGTGAAGAGGCCGGTGCACACCGGTTCCTTCAGCTCCTGCAGCCGTCTTCCGATGGCCTTGCCGTTGAATACCGTCTTGCCCGTCACGCCCCACATGCCGAGGCAGTAGACCTGATAGTAATATTCGTCCGTCTCCTGAAAGCTCTCCAGCGTCCGTATGGCTGCCGCATCCAGAAAACGGTTGTCCTTGTAGGTGCTCTCGTGCACCCGCGCTCGTTTGTCCCGCCGGTCAAAAAAACGTTTCTTCAGCCAGTGCTGAATGCTGATCGGGTTGAAGCTCAGGATGATCTGCTGGTACTCCCGCGTCTTTCCGCGCAGTCGGATGTCAAGCTGGTTGAAGTCTCCCTCCAGCAGCTCGCTGGCCTCTTCAATCCAGATGCCCGTGATGTTGTAGATGGATTTCAGCTTCTCAACGTCATCCAGTCCCGCAAAGATGATCTCGCTGCCGTTTTGGAAAGAGATGGTCAGGTCTGATTTGTTGGCCTTGTACCCGCTGTCCGGGTAGAACTCCGCCAGCTGTCCCAAAAGCTGCTTGAAGCAGCTCTCTCGCAGCGTCCTCGCTACCTTACGGCACACGAGGAAGCGGTGTCCCGGCTCGTTGACCGCCCGCTCCAGCACCTTCCGTCCCGCGAAGATGGACTTGCCCGAACCGCCGCCGCCTTTCAGCACCAGATACCGGTGTGTGTCAGCGAACAGCGGCAGGAAGGTTTCATTGTTGGTCTCCCGCAGTCCCTCGTACCACGTTACGATTTCATAGAGCTTGTCGATCTCCTCGCGGCTCATGGCCTTCAGCTCAGAGGCCGTCCACTTCGTCTTCATCGCACTCGCTCTCCCCGTCATCAGCCCTCAGCAGCGCCAACTTCTCATGGTAGGTGGCGGCGTGCTTCATGCTCTCGCGGGTGTCCTTGCCCAGTTCGACCTCCTGCTTCTGCTTCCAGCCGTAGTTGTTCTGCAGGTTGAAGATGATGCCCTGCACGCCCTTCTCCCGTGTCAGCAGCTCCTGCTCCAGATACGCCTCGATGCGGGTTCGCGCCCCTTGGCATATCCCCGCCAGCTCCGGATGCAGCGCAGCGTCTGCGTAGTTCTGCCATGTGCTCCGGTCAATGCCCAAATACAGGCACATGCCCGTCACGCTCGGCGGCACCACGAACTGCACCACCTTGATCTCCTCGCCGTCATCGTTGCGGATGATGCCGCCGGTGTCGTCTCTTGCCGGAATTGTCCGTGATATGCTCCGGAAATAACGCTCGATTGCTTCCCGCAGTCCCTTTTTCGTGTATTTTTTCGGCCTTCCTGCAGCCATCTGCGCCACCTCCTTGCTCCGGCGCTATAAGGTTCCCGCGCGTGCGTGCGCGCATCGTGCGCGCTTGTCGTGGGGAAAAATTCATTTTGCCGCACAGCCTTCGCCCGCCCCTCGAATTATCTTGCTGTGCTCTTACCCGCTTGCGGTGTGCGCCAGCTCACGCTATCATGGTACGACAAAAAGTGTGTCGCTGAGTTGCAACTTTGCCGAAAACGAAAAACGCACGCAGGTGTGTTCCTGCGTGCGTTCTGCGTGTGTTTTTACAGCTGCGTCGGGAAGTTCTCGTAATACTTCCGCACCTTCCGGTACAGCGTGGTCTTGTCCATGTGGTGCCGCATGGCCAGCGCCGTGGCGCTGGCATCCGTGGTCACAAACTCGAATAGCGCCTGATAATACTCCCCGCCGTGCTCCAAACACAGGTTGAGTATCTTCTGCTGCGCCGCCTCGTCCAGCTCCCGGTAGCGGCGGGAGGTGAAGTAGATATACCCCTGCCGGTTGTAGTCCGCCTTCACGCCGCGCTTATATCGAAACATCTGCTTCACCTCCCGTGTTATCATACGCCCGCGAAGCTCTCCCGGATGGTGCCCCCCCGTGTTTCAAAAGCCACCACATGGAACCGCCCCAGCGGATGGATGTATATCACCGTTCCGTCGTAGGCGCGTCTGCGTGCCTTTCTTTTCCGGTTCCGGTCTCTGATCTCTTCCGTCTCTCCGAAAGTCTCCGGCACCCGCTGCACTCTGTCTCCGATCTTCACAGTGCTTTCCCTCCGTGGCGGTACGGGCGCGTGCGGTTGTACTCGTGCTTCTGCTCCAGCACCGCCTCCACATCCACGCCTTCCTTGCCGCACCAGTCGAGGATGCGGATGAGGCAGTCCACCATCTCCGTGGCAATGCCCTCCGGCTTGCAGCTGTGCTCCGGCTTGCCATCCACTTCGCACTGTGTTTCCTTGTCGCAGTGGCCGCAGCAGCCGTAGATCATGGGCTTCCCGTTGCGGTATTCCTCCAGTGCCTCAGACAGTTCGCTGTGGCACAGCGCCACAATGTCTCCGAAGCTGCGCGGCTCGTCCCACCAGCCGTGCTCCACCGCGTTCTAGTGAATGTCCCGTGCCCACTCGTTCAGTGTCTTTGCCATATTCAATTCCTCCCGGTTATGTATTGCCCCGCATCAGGGTCTGCCTGATGGAGTACGCTTTTTCATGCGCGCAGGCTGCGCCGCCGAAGAACCGCTCCACTCACGCCCGCGCATCTCGAAGTGGATATATGTCCCTCGGTTGATATTGTTCTTGTAGCAGGTGGCCTCCACCAGCTGAAAGTCCTGGTAGCGGTCTTCAAACCACTGCCACTGCGTTCCGCACTCGATGGCCTCCTCGATGTCTGCTATGTCGTCCATGTTCAGCTGCCCGTCAAGCTGCGTGCACTGCGGGATGGTCAGGTTCCGGCTCTGGTTCCAGCGCTTGAAGAAATGCTTGTCCTTGGCGATGTAGTGCGCAAGGCCGGTCACGCCGGATTCGTTGAACTGCAGCCGCTTGCTGTTGGCGTATCCCAGCCCCCACACCTTCTCGATGGTGTCGCGGTCTAATCCTCCGCTGAGAATGACATGGTGATGCACTCTTCCGCTGGTCTTGCCGTATTCTGTGCAGCTGATGTACTTCAGTTCCATCCCCAGCTTTGCATACCGGCGCTTCAGTCTTCGGATGTAATTGCTCAGGATGTGCTGCGCTTCCTCCTCCGTCTGCGGCTCTTCGCCGGGACGGTAGGTCAGATGCAGGGCAATGTCATCCTCGGTGAAGTTGCTGTGCACTAAGCGGGTCAGCTTCTTCTCCGCGTTCTTCTGGTTCAGCTTCTGCTGAATTTCGCTCGTGGGCTTGCACCGCGATCTCCGCTTCCCCGGCGCTTGGAATACCGGATATATGTCTCCGTCCATGTAATCGCCGCAGACATATACGCTCTCCCGGTTGAATGTTCTCCCTGTGTACATCCCCGCAGCTCCTCTCTGGTTGCTAAGTTAAGATTGGTTACAAGCCTCAATTCGCGCGTGCGCGCGCGAATTATATATAAGTATTCAGCCTGCCATCGTCAGTGCCGGGAGGCTGTCCCCGGCAGACAGGACGCACAGCGCGCCCTGTTTCGGCTATGTGGATAAATAATGCCCGTAGCACCACGCTGGCGGTGCATTCCCTTCCACGCACGCTTCCTTGCCCTTCGGAAAAAGCTGCGTCACCCGCCCGTAGGCGCTCTGCGGTTTCATCATGGGAACGCCGTCCGCCCGCGCCGGTGCGCGTTCCTCCGACCTTGCCCGGTATCCGCAGCGCAGCGCGTCTGTGTCGCGGCTCCATTCCTCCCGGAAGGCATGTGCGCAGCTGCTGCAGCTCGGTTTCATGTTTCGCTCCTTCCCGCGCGCACGCGGCGCGCGGATGGTTTCGATCTCAGATTAAAGGCAGAAGCCGAAGGCCACGCCAAGCGCATAGCTCGCGTAGTTGCAGTTGGCGTAGCCGCTGCTGTTGACATAGCAGAAATGCGTGGAGTCGCTGCCATACGGAGAGCGAAGCCAGTACCACCATGTACCGTTCCCCGGTCTCTCTTTCACGCGGCTGCGCTCCGTGCTGAACAGCTCCAGCTGTGTCTCATCTGTGTCCGCCGGTGCCCAGTCCTCTGCTCCTTCCTTACCGAACATCTCTGTGAACGACGGCAGCCACAGCTTGTCCTCGCTCTCCAGTCGTTCGCCGTCCATGGTCTGCACGATGCGGCGCGGCACGATCATCTCCCGCAGCTCATCCGGCAGCATGTGGATAATGGTTTCGTTGAGCCACAGGCGCATCTCGCTGTCCCGCCAGCCGCCTTTGCTGGTCATGTGCTTGTTCATCCCGTGTTCGTCCTTCATGCAGTCCTTCAGCAGGAAAATCAGCCCACGCTCCGTGGTTCCCACGGCCTGCACCGTCAGCTCTTCGCCGGTCTTCAGCGTGATGTCCAGCTCATCTCCCACCTGCAGCAGCTCCTGCAGCTTTCCGTCCGCCTGCGCCTTCTTAATGGTGTTCCACTCGATCTCGCTTGTGATGGTCTTTCTGATATTCATGGGGCATCCTCCTGATTATCTGTACCGTTCATCCCACGGTACGAAGTATTTTCCGCACGCCTTCTTCAGGCGCTCGTCCACCTTGCCCTGCGTGAACCATATCTGCTTGTCGGTCTTTGCATCCGCAAGGCACATTTCCGCATAGGTCATAAAGGTCTGGTCGTAGCAGTCGCTCAGCTTCTTCAGCCGCTCTTCGCCCCAGCCGAAGTCTTCGTGCATGGTGATGAGCATCATGTCCTTGCACTGCTGCAGCGTAAAGCGCCGGGTCTTCTCATCCCGAACAGCTTGCTGCGCCGCCAGCTTCTGTAGGTATCCGCTCTGCTTTGCCATCGCTTATCCCTCCAGTGTTTCCTTCAGCGCCAGCAGCTTTTCAATGGTGTCCTCATAGGCCGCCTCCAGCAGCACCGCGCAGTCTGTCATGCCCTCGTTGCCGTATGGGCAGCCCCAGTGTTCCTCGCTGCTGCATACCCGCTTGCCGCAGGCATCCATCAGCTCCACAGTCTGCCGCGCGTCCTTCAGCTCCTTCAGCAGCCCCTGTGCCTTTTGCAGCGTCTCAGGCTCCAGATCGCTGCGCTCGTATTCCCGCAGCTTCTCGTAGCAGCGCCGCTGATCGCATCGTCCATCCTCGCAGAAGCTCCCGCCGGGGATGGAATCGCACTGCGCAATGTCGCAGAAGGAAAGGTCGGTGTCCACTGTCAGCCGTTTCATTTGCCGCACACCGCCGGTCTGCTCTGCAGCTCTCCGCCGCAGGCCGCATAGCCCGCAAGGTCTACCCAGTTGTCGCTCTTGCCGTGTCCTGTGGCAATGCGTGCGATCTTCAGCAGCGCCAGCAGCGCCGCCACATCCTCCGGCACGATGCAAACCTCCGCCGCCGGGTCTCCGACGCATTTTTCTTTGATGTAGGTCTCCCACAGCTCCCCGATCACACGGAAGCTGTCCTCCGGTGTGCCGTAGTCTTCTTCTCTCTGCCCGCACACGCAGACCTCCGCCGCGTGCAGCAATTCGCTTCTCGTCATCATTCGTCCTCCCCGTGCAGCACCGCGATGTTTGCCAGCACGCTGGCATTCGTCCACTCCATGGCCAACAGGATCGCGCTACGCTGGAACTCGCCCGCCAGCGCGCAGAATGCGTCGCCGTTATGGTCTTTCACCGCGCTCCACATATCCTTGTGCACGTCCTTGATGGCCTTCATCCGGCTCTCCACGTTCTCGATGTTTTCCTTCAGCTGCGCCCATGCCTCCCGGTCACTGGCAAATCCGCGTCCGCGTTCTTCCATAATTCCGCTCAGCAGCTCCGCAGAGGTCGCCTGCATGTTGCCCATCAACTTCTGCTGTGCGCTCAGATTATCCATGCTGCACCTCCGCAATCTCCCAGTCCTCCGCCAGCATGTCCGTCTGGCTTGCCAGCCACGGCACGCAGCTGCGCGGTGCATCCGGATTGTTGCTGCGCAGGCCGGTGGTGTCGATGTAGATGTACGGACTGGTCATCTTGCTGTGCTCATCCGGCACCTGCAGCTTGATGAAAATGCCCTTGCCGTTCCAGCCTCTGCGCCGAACCGGCCAGCCGCAGCGCAGCTTGCTCAGCGCCCAGCCGAAGTCCCGCGTCTCGGTATCCGCCGCCGCGCATTCCATGGTGCGCTCCTCGTCCGTCCTCTTCTGCAGGGCATAGCCCTCCAGCTCCCACAGCCGGTTCTCGATGTGCTGCAAGCACAGTCTCTTGCCCAGCTCAGCGTCGTAGTTGGCCGGGTCTACGCACGCGCTGCTCTCCGTCAGGATGAAGCCGTTGCGCAGCCGCGCCGTCACCACCGTGCACTTGCCGAACTCCGTGCGTACCTGCACGTCCGCGCTGTTCAGCAGCAGGTCGATCTCCGCCTGTGTTACCTTGATGTCGCTCATGTTCATTTCCTCCTGTCATTTTGTTTGTATATCGTCCGCCCCCACTGGCAGCGTGGGCAGAGGTATCCGTCCTTTGGTATCGTTTGGCCTTTGGCGATGTTCCATCTTAGCCCGCAGCCACGGCAGGTCTCATACCGCAGCCCCGGCGCTTCCCGCAGCCGTTCTTCTCTCACTCCGCGTTCCATGTCTTCGGGTTATTGATGCCGTTTCGCACCAGTTTTGTGTTCAGCTCCCGCATCTGCTCCGCAGAGATGGCGCACATCTTTCGCGCCATTTTTGCCGCGCCGTATGCCTCGTGCATCAGCTCTTTATTCTTCGATGCCACCGCGTAGTTCGCCTGCTTCTGCAGGTCTTCCCAAATCTCTTTAATCATGTAATCTCCTGTTTCTTTTTTCATGGCTATGTCCCCACAAGCCGTCCCTGTTTCCATAGTTCAAACGCAGTCAGCCTGTTTCCTTTGTTGTTGAAAATCTTCCTCATCCCGCAGCTGCACTGTGCGCCATCGTCTCCGAACACGCTTTGAATGACATCCATCTGCTCCCCACAGTGCGGGCAGATAATGTCCTTCAGCTTGATCTGGAAGCTGCGCATCACGCAATAGCACTCCTCATTCTCCACATGCACGCATCTGCCGCATCGGTCAAACACGCAGTTGTCACACGGAAAGTCGCTTTGCTGCTCCATCAGGTCAAATAGCGTCAGCTGTTCCATCCGCTCACTCCTCATACGGGCTTTGCAGGCTCCAGTCCCAAACTTGCCCGCCGTCCCACTCCGTCCGGAAGTGGTTGTGTTCTCCGTCGCCGGTGAAGAAAAGGTATTCCCTCGGCAGCACTCTGCCGGTGTCAGCCTTCCCGTCCTTTTCGTCCAGCCACCGTTCGATCACATCCAGCGCCAGCTCCTCCAGCTCCGGCAGCAGCGGATGATCTGCTGCATATCCATGGAACTGGTACGGCTTTGTCACCACAGCAATCACGCCCGCCGGTGTCGCATCCCGTGCATCGTCCGCTCGGTTCAGAATGCACCACACCACCGCCGCCCGCTCTGTTGTTCCGCACACCATGGCCTCGCCGTATACGGCCTTGGCGATGTACGCCGCCGTCTCCGTCCATGCGCTCATATCCCGCTCAGGTTCTTCCTGTCGGATGACCGGCTCTGGCATGTACGTCACATAGGTCTGCGTCAGCTTCTCGGCCACCGCCTCGTCCTGCTCAATCGGCTGCGCCGTTGTGCTCAACATCAGCAGGTTGGCCACCACCGCCGCCAGCATCAGCATCGCCGCCGCTGCCGCAAGTGCTCTCTTTCTCATTCCATCCACCCCGCCAGCCACGCGAACAGCGCCGCCGCGCACATGGATGCAGCCATCATCAGGAAGCCCGCGCTCAGCGCGATGCTGTCCTGCTCCACGCCTCCGCCGATGCCCAGCGTCAAAAGGAAGCTCAGTCCCGCCAGCGCACCCCACACGCTCTTCAGCGTCCGGCGCTTGCGCCTATGTACCGTGCGGTATCTCGTCTCCATGTTTTTCCCTCCGTCTAAAACGGCAGTTCGCCGTCGTCTTCCGTGATCTCGTCGTAGGTGTTCCCACCCTGCTGGTAGATGTCCGCCACCTGCTCCAGCTTCTTCGTGTCGCCGAAGTACAGGTTGGTGGCGTTCAGCTCCGTCTCCTTGCGGGTCTGGTCGTGTTTGTCCTTCCATGTGCGTGTCTGCAGGCGGCCTGTGGCCACCACCATCCGCCCCTTGCCGAAGAACTTGCACAGGAACTCTGCCGTGCCTCGCCATGCCACACAGTCGATAAAGTCCGTGGCACGCTTGCCGTCTTCCCCCGGCTTGCCGTCTCGCTCCACCGCCAGCGTGAAGCTGCACACCGGCGTGCCGGTGCTCGTTCGCCGCAGTTCCGGGTCAGCGGTCAGCCGCCCCATGATGGCCGTGTCATTCAGCATCGCTCTCAACCTTTCTCTCGATGGATTTCATCAGCTTCAAAAAATCAGCCGCCTGCGGATATTCGCCCGTGTCGTCGCGGACAACCTCCGCCAGAAAGCTCTGAAGCTCGCGCCAGCAGGCGGTATAATAAATCTCGTTTCGATCACTCCGCATCCCTTTATCCCCACTTTTCCACGATGTTCTCCGCCGCTTCCTTCGTCAGCCCGATGAAGTCCTCGTCCGTCGTGCCTATCAGGATGGCGTTGCCTACGATGACGTCGTTGAAGAGGTACGCCATGTCTGTGGCCAGCCGGTTCACCGGCATCCCCAGCAGCTTGCCCTCCTCGTTGATGATGAGCGTCAGCCCCACACCCTGCTCATGGCTCCATTCGCCCGCCAGCGCCGTGGGCACCGTTTCAATATGGCCTTCTACGATCTCCTGCAGCGTCTTCAGGTCTAAGCTGTCGCCGTGGTAGCAGTGCAGCAGTGCCATTTCCTCGTTCGGCCTGATGATGATCGCATATCTCTCCATGCGCTTTTCCTCCTTCACCAGTTCACGCACAATTCCTCGTCCAGAATCTGAAATGTTCCGGTCGGCTTCTCTTCCGTGGGCTGCAGGTCTTCCTCATCCAGATAGTTCCTGCCGAACTCCCGCATGAAGTCCTCCTTCGTCCAGCCCATCCGCTCCATGGCCATCTTCTGGCCGTAGCGGTGCAGCTCGTCCATGGTCTCCCGGCAGCTGTGCACCGCTTTCTCCCCGAAGATGTGGCAGCTTCCGTGGCACAGGTAAACTGTCAGACCGTACTTCTCGCTCTTCTTGCGGTATGCGCCGCCGAAGATGTGGTGCTTGTCCAGCGGCTCCGCCGTCCCGTTCCTGCCGCACAGCCAGCAGCTTCTTCCTGTGTACATCTTTCTGCCTCCTTCAGGTTTCTGCGGCGTGTCTCTTGCAGCGCCCGTCCACGCCTACGCCTTTGAACTTGCCCTTGTTCGCTCTCGCGCGGGCAGCGTCCAGCCGTGCCTTGTCGATGTCGTACTCGAATCTGCCGTTCGCATCCAGCTTGTCGGTCATGCCCCGGTTCAGCTCGCGGTATACGGAAGTCTCGTGCAGTCCCACCGCATCCGCGATGTCGCCCACCTTCCAGCCATCTTTGTACAGCCTTGCGATCTCCATGCGCACCTCGTCATCCATGACCTTGTATTTCAATTCAGTGCTCAACCTTCTCACTCCTTCCGCCCGTTTGAGCATAAAAAAATATCGCAAGTCGAACCGTTTAGGTTCTTCTTGCGATATATTTTACAGGTTGCCTAAAGGAAAATTTTTTGAAAAAACACTTGCATTTGAAAAAGAGTATGCTATAATACCAAATGTGCCATACATTTGATATATTCCGTAAAAACGAAAGGGAGCGCATTTTATGTCTATTAAAATCGGTATCAACGGCTTTGGCCGTATCGGCCGTATGGTGTTCCGTGCCTGCCTCGAGCATCCCGAGATCGACGTGGTCGGCATCAACGATCTGTGCCCTGCCGATTATCTTGCCTATATGCTCAAGTACGATACGATGCACGGCCGCTGCAAGGCTGACATCGAAAGCCGCGAGAACGCGCTGGTCGTCAACGGTCAGGTCATTCCCGTGTTCAGCGAGAGAGACCCCGCGAACCTGAAGTGGGGCAAGCTCGGCGCGGAGTATATCGTCGAGTCCACCGGCCTGTTCCTGACGAAGGAAAAGGCTGCCGGTCACATCGCCGCCGGCGCAAAGAAGGTCGTCATGTCCGCGCCGAGCAAGGACGACACCCCGATGTTCGTCATGGGCGTGAACCATAAGAACTATACCAGCGATATGCAGTTCGTCTCCAACGCGAGCTGCACCACCAACTGCCTCGCCCCCATTGCCAAGGTTCTGCATGAGAACTTCGGCATCAAGGACGGCCTGATGACGACCATCCACTCGGTCACCGCCACACAGGAGACGGTGGACGGTCCCTCTCTCAAGGATTGGCGCGGCGGCCGCGCGGCTACCGCGAACATCATCCCCAGCTCCACCGGCGCAGCCCGTGCGGTCGGCAAGGTCATTCCCGAGCTCAACGGCAAGCTGACCGGTATGTCCATGCGCGTTCCGACGCTGGATGTTTCCGTCGTTGACCTGACCGTCAACCTCGAGAAGCCCACCACCTACGATGAGATCTGCGTCGCCATGAAGAAGGCCAGCGAGGGCGAGCTGAAGGGCATCCTCGGCTACACCGACGAGGCCGTCGTTTCCTCCGACTTCCTCGGCGACTCCCGCACCTCCATCTTCGACGCCACCGCCGGCATCGCCCTGACCGATACCTTTGTCAAGGTCGTCAGCTGGTACGATAACGAGATCGGCTACTCCAACAAGGTCCTCGAGCTGATCGAGCACATGTATGAGGTCGATCACGGCCACTCCGCCAAGTAAGCGCGGACAATAAGCCAACTTCTGAGAGTTTCCTCCTCTCGTTCGTTGTAGAAAGGGAAAGCGCAGCTTAGGCTGCGTTTTTTCTTTGTGGTTGCATTTGTCACTTTACGCAGCGCGGAAAAGCTGATAAACTGACGAAAACAAAAGCAAAGAGGTCTTTTCTATGTTTCAGGGCTTTTCGCAGAACGCCATCGACTTCCTTTGGGGCATCAGCCTGAATAACGAGCGGGGCTGGTTCATGGCGCACAAGCAGGATTTTACGGACTATGTGGACGTTCCCATGCGCGAGCTGGGGAAGGCGGTCTTTTCCGCGCTGGCGGAGGACTATCCCAAGCAGGACTGGCGGCTGCACGTCTGCCGCATCTACCGCGACGCGCGGCGGCTGCACGGACGCGGGCCGTACAAGGAGCATCTGTGGTTCACCATCGAGCGGCCGCACGAGCGCTTTGAGAGCGTGCCCGCGCTCTATTTTGAGCTTGCGCCGAACTACTACAGCTACGGCTGCGGCTACTGGGACGCGGGGGCGGCGACGATGGCGAAGCTCCGTGCGCGCATCGACAACGACCCCAAGCCGCTCGAAAGGCTGGCACGGCGGCTGAATAAATCAAAATTCGTACTCTCCGGCGAGCAATTCAAGCGGCCCAAGGGCGATGCGGGCAAGCTGCTGAATCCGTGGTACAACCGCAAAAACATTGCCATCGGCTATGACGATAACCCCGAGGGCGTGCTTTTCACGCTGCAGCTCAAGGGCGAGGTGCTCGACGGCTTCCGCTTTCTGATGCCGTACTACCAATACCTCGACACGCTCGCCGGCGACATGGAGCCGAACAGGTGAATAAAAGCTGAGGCAGCGCGAGCCATCTCAGCTTTTTCATCATTTGCCGAGCGTTTCACCGATCACAGCCATTTGCGCGGCATCGGGTGAGAAGCTGCGCGGATGGAACTCCACGATGCGCTGACCGTAGATGAGCAGCCAGGTGTCATATTTTTCGCCGCTATGGGCGTCGCATTCCCGCCACGCCCGGTCGGCGCCCCACGGCGCGGGATCGGTCTCGCGGTATTCGATGCCGTAGAGATCTTCTGCGTGCAGCGTGCTTTGGAGGCAGAAGTCGAAGAGCGGGGCGAGCTTCACGTCGATGACGGTGTAGAACAGCTCCGGCAGCGGCGGGTCATTCTCGTCGCTCCAGCGCACGTCATAGGGGAGCTCCTGACGGTATTCGACCTGTCGGACGAAGACGGAGTCTCCGCGCTCGAGAGCCTCGCAGGAGTAGCGGGCATAGTCGGTATCGGTCAGGCCCTGCACATAGAGCGGGAGCGTGTCATGGTAGAGGTAGCCGACCTGCGGGCTGCCGCCGACGGTGTAGGTGTATTCCTCCGCGTTTTTCGGTACGTCGTCAAACCAGCCGCTTGATATGCCGTAGGTCATGACGCCGATCATCAGCATGACGGATAACAGGACGGAGCAAAGAACCGTGAGCGCTAAGATGAGCCTGCGTTTTTTCGGCGGTACGCTCCTTTTCCGCACCTGCTTGCCGACGAGCACGGCTCCGCCGACGGGGACGAGCACAACGCCGGTGGAGACGAGAACGATACACAGACCGGCGCTGCGGAAAAGCAGGGGGATGACCATGAGCGCCCAAAAGACAAAGATCCAGATCGAGCGCAGGAAGCTCAGCCAGCGGCTCGAGTGGGTGGGGGTGAAGATGCCCAGCTCGCGGGCGTTGCGCTTCGCCTTGCGCAGCCAGAGCCGGTAGCCGAGCAGCTCGACGCCGAAGAGGAGGATCATGACGAAGATCATCAGCATCATGGTGAGGTCGTAGCCGTCCGCGAGAAAGGCGACCGGATCGCGCCGCAGCTGCGACACCTGAAGATAGAGCATCGTCGGCAGCATGCAGGCGACCGTGATCGTGTTGCTGAGCACATAGCCCTTCTTGGCGCGCTCCATCGTTTCGACCTGCACGACGGCCTCGGTCTCGATGGGCACGGCGTCAAGGTCCTCGTTGTAGAAAATGTGCGTGTCGTCGCGCTGCGTAACGATCTGCCAGCCCGCGCCGGCGCAGTAGTCCCAAAAGGTCAGGTTCTCGTGGTTTGGTTCGTCGGGACAAAAGCTGTCGGTCTTGGGGTAGTAGACCACCGCGAAGCGGAGCTTTTTCGGCTCGCAGCGGCGGTAGCGCAGGGCGTAGGTGCCGACGGATTCAAGCATCCAGCCGTTGGCAGCCATTTTCTCCAGGTGCCGCTCGAGTCCCGTGTGGTCGTAGAAGGCGTAGAGGTTCAGTTCCCGCTTCTTGTTCCATCGGTCAGTTCGCATGGCTTGTCGCCTCCCTTCAAAAGTCGCTGGTAATCGTTCATCTGCGCCGTTAGACGGTCCATCTCGCCGTGCAGCCGCTCCTCGCCTTTTTCGGTGAGAACATAGCTGCGGCGGCGGCCCTCGCATTTGGTCTCGACGATGTAGCCCTCGGCGGCAAACTGCTCCAAAAGATTGTAGAGCGTGCCGGGGCCGACGCTCACGCGGCCGCTCGTGAGCAGGCGGATGCGCTCCATCAGATCCATGCCGCAGCATTCCTCCCGCAGGCAGAGGAGGACGTAAAACATCTGCTCGGTGAGCGTCTGAAATTTTTCGCGGGCCATTGTACCGCCTCCTTTTATCGATATTCGATATTCTTGGGGAGAGTATACTATCGAATATCGATATTGTCAAGAGAAAAAATCGGAGAGCCGTCAGCTTTCCGATTTTTCATTCAGGCTTTGTCCTCTTCCCGGTATTCAAGAATATCGCCGGCATCGCAGTTGAGCGCCTCACAGATCGCCGCGAGCGTGGAGAAGCGGATCGCCGTCACCTTGTTGTTCTTGATCTTGGACAGATTCACGTTGGAGATGCCGACGCGCTCTGCCAGCTCGTTCAGCGACATTTTTCGCTCGACCATCATGCGGTCCAGTCTCAGAATGATCTTTCCCATTTACACAAGCCCTTCCACATCTTGTTCCAGCTCCACGCCGCGCGCAAAGAACTGCGTCAGGCAGAGGATCACAAGACCCATGGAGAAGCCGTAGAGCCGAACGCTCGTTTCGACGGTATCGGTGCCGAGGATCAGGCGGCACACGATGCTCAGCGCAAGCCCCGCGAGCGGAATGGAGATGGCGAAAATGCCGATCTCGCGGAGCATACGGATATTATCCGCCTGAAAAACCGTGCTGCTCTCTGACCGCTTGATGATAAGGTAGAGATTGCGGAAGATCATCGCCATGAGGGAAGGAAGCACGACGGCTGCGGCAAAATACAGAAGCATTGCCCGCATATCAATGCCGTTCGCGGTCGGTACGCTGAACTCAAAGCCGAGGACGCTGAGCTCCAATCGACCGGTACGGATCGATCCCGCCAGAGCGTCCGCGAGAAATGTGCGGTCCGCAAACGAGTATATTCCGGCTGTGAGCATGAGAGCGGCCGTCATCCAATAGCCGAGCTCTGTAAATTTTGTGATGATCTTGGCCGCCTTGACGATCCAACGGTTCCACTTCATTTTTCCGACCTCCTCAAGATGCTTGATGAGGACAGTATAACCGCCGAGTATTCGTTTGTCAATATGTTTTTATCGTTTTACGATAAATTATATATGATTATCATAAAATCATCACGCGGATATAGGCAAAGCCCCCGACCGCAGCCGGGGGCTTTGAGAAGAGAGCGTTAAATTGATTGGACGGTCGGTCATTCCAGCTCCATCATGCGAAAGCTGCCTTAAACAAATTTGCATAGGAATTTTCGCGTGTGGTATTTTGATTGTTTCCATTATTCATCAGATAGAGGCTATCCGATTTTTCGTTGCCAATTTGTTGCCGCACATCAAGACAAATTGCAGAGCAATATGCCGAGTATTTGGCAACCACGGCGGAACTATTATAGCAGGAGATAGCAGGATGTTTCAATAGCATCTTGATGATCTTAATACTTTTTCGGAGGACATTTCAATGGAACAGTACATTTTCGATGATGGAAACGGCCTTTGGTACGAGCGCTGCGGCGACTACTATGTGCCCTGTCTGACTTTACCGGAGCAAAAGCCGGTCGGTATTTGGGGACGGCGGTATCGGCGCTGGCTGAAAGAGCATCGCAGGGTGACCTACAACGAGATGTTCGTGAGCGGTACTCTTAGCGACCATGTGGCAAAGGTTGACCGACAGGCGGAGGAAATGTTAGACCGGTTGATACAGCAGATGGCAGAGCAGGAAGGCATCACCGAACAGCTCAAAGCCGACGATCAAATGGCATGGGTCGGTGCAATGAATAATATTAAGGCAAGGGCAGAGGAAATCGTCGGCGGAGAGTTGATCTATGCTCACGCTTAATGGCTGCTTTTTCACATATTCGAAAACCTAAAGCACACCAGGATTTCGTTCAAAAACTTGCATCAATTCAGGGCTTTTATAATAAGGTCATAAAAATAAAGGTGCTATACTGTCCGCAAATCGAACATTAGAGGAGGACGATCATGTGGAAGTGACCATCAATCCAAAGCTGACAGAGCATCTTGAATTGCGCGAAAAAGCACTCAAGCAGCGTGACCCGAAAGCAATGTATCAGTTGGCACAGATATATGCAAGCATGAAGGGGAAAAAGAATGAAAAGAAAGCCTATGAGCTATACAAGAGTTCCGCGACACATGGGTACGCCGAAGCACAATTTAGGATGGGAACATGCAATGAAAACGGAATCGGCGTCAAACAAAGCATCCGAATGGCGATTACATGGTATATACGAGCGGAGATCAGCGCTGCCAGCGATATTGCAGACGGGCTCGATTCTACAGATGAATCAACGCGAGAGCTGCTGAATATTTTCCGTGAGGATCCAGGGCTTGCCGAGGAAATGGATGACGCTGCATTTGCGAAGCCAGAACCATTGGAATATACAACAATAGCGGACATCCTGTGTGCCGCTGAGCGGGGAGATCCCGAAGCACAGGACTGGCTGGGGCACAATTATTACTGCGGCGCTAATGGCCTTGAAAAAAATGATGAAGAAGCTGCATACTGGTATCATAAGTCTGCCGAACAGGGAAGCGAAGCTGGAACGCATCATTTGGCACAGTTTTATAAATTGACAGAGCAGTACAAAATGGCAGTCGAGTGGTATCGCAGATATGCCGAGCTTCGCATCGGGCGACGCAAAGCATATTTAGGCTGGTAATACAGAAAGGAACAATGAAAATGAATCTGAAAAATGTATCGACCGCCGAGCTCGTTCGGGAGTTATCCAACAGGGACGGTGTGGAAAAAATCACAGTCAAACCATATCAGCCTTATCAGATTATTGTAGGAGAGCAAAAAATCTCAGATTCCGGTCCCGCTGTGCTTTTGAGGGTTTGGGACTGACAAATAGTATCTGATGCAAGAGCCAGAAACAGCCGCAAGTCATTCAAACGATGACTTGCGGCATCTTTATTTTCATCTTGTGTCGAGGTGAGCATCAAAATTCGCAAAAACTGTTGTCATAATGGCCATATAGAGCAAACGCGAATTGTGCAACCATACGAAGTTTGCCGAAAGTCTCCGTTTTGAACCTATATAGTTTATATAACTTAGGTCTTATTATAAAGGGTGCTATACTGACGGCAAATACCGTAAAGGAGAAAGAAAGATGAGTTCATTTGACAAGGTAATCGGGTACAAATCCATCAAGCAGGAATTGCTGCAAATCTGCGATATGATCCGCAACCGGGCGATCTATGAGGAAATGGGCGCTCGTTTGCCGCACGGGCTGTTGCTGTATGGTGACCCGGGCTTAGGCAAGAGCCTTTTGGCAAAATGCTTTATGGAAGAAAGCAGGCTAAACACCATTACGGTGCGTCGAGACAAAGGCGGAGACGCCTTTATCGACAACATTACACAGGCTTTCGTCAAAGCGAAGGAACAAGCACCCGCTATCGTCTTTCTTGACGACATGGATAAATTCGCCAATGAGGATTGCTCTCACAGTGACGCGCCGGAATATGTAGCGGTGCAGGCGGGAATCGATGAGGTAAAGGAAACAGACGTATTTGTGATCGCCACGGCAAACGAGATCCGCAAGCTGCCGGACTCCTTGCTGCGTTCCGGCCGGTTTGACCGGAAAATCGGCCTCCGGGCGCCAACGGCGGCCGATGCGGAAGCGATCATTGCCCACTATTTAAAGGAACGGCGGGTTTCTGACCGCGTCAACATGAAGGATCTGACCATGATGATGCGTTATCATTCCTGCGCCGAACTGGAAACAATCTTAAACGAGGCGGCAGTCCGCGCAGCCTTTTCCCGCAAGGACAGCATCCGGATGGAAGATTTGGTCCGTACAGTGCTCAAGCAGCAGTATGGTGCGGCAGAAGATATTCCGCGCACTTCCGATGAGATCATGAAAAAAGTCGCGCTTCACGAGGCTGGCCATTTAGTGGTGTGTGAGGTTCTGTATCCCGGCAGCGTTGGGTTCGCGTCCCTGCTGCCTTCCAGAGAAAATCATTGCGGAGGATTTGTCCATACCTGTACGACGATTTCCGATTCCTGCGAGGCAATCGTCTCACTGGCCAGCAAAGCCGCTGTAGAGATGCAGTATGCAGGACAGATCGCAGAGGGCTGCAGCAGCGACATCAAGCACGCAGTCAACTGCATCCGTGAGGCGGCCGCCAAAGAGGGAATCTTGGGATTTTCCCTGCTTGATGTGGAAAGCAATTCATCAAATCGTATGTCCGAAAGCTTAAATGCCCGCAGCGAGGCGGCGGTGCAGGCGGAATTAGAGCGGTGCTATAATAAGGCAAAGAGCATGCTCTCCGGCAATGAACTGTTTCTTGAAAAAATCACCGAAGCGTTTATCGAGAAGAAAACTCTGCTCTATTCCGATATCCAACGCATCCGCAGCGCCACTGTAAAAAACGGCACTGCGACAGAACACGAAGCAATTTCGCAGTATTACAACACAGAGGGACTGCCGGAGGAGGATTCAGAAGATGCGATCAAGCAGCGTATTCTGCGCAGGCTAGAGGAACACAGAAGGAATCAATACCGTTGACAGGTATGCCGTGCTTGTCATTTTTCACCACGCTTGGTATGATAATAATATAGCTCACGGAAAGAGGATATAAGAGGAGAAAAAATATGGCACGTATTGCAATCGATGATAAGTTTTTTAAGGGAGCATCCTCTGAGGTTGCCAAAGGTCTTATTGGTGCTACCATGCTCTCAAAGGCCAATAACAAAAAGAAGTATTTTATACGGGAAACCGAATCATACGACCATGATGAAGTAGATAAAAATGGGAAGCTTATTTGCTATGGTGCAGGAAAAGAAAAAGCAACGGCGAAACACCTTGTATCAGCACCCCTATTTGATCTGCCAGGAACATGGTGTATATATGGTGGACAGCTTTTGCTATCGGTAACGGATGATGTGCATTCCGATAATGTCTTGATAAAGAGCATCCAAGACGAAGACGGAACTATATATGGTCCGGACGCAATGGCGAAAGAGCTTCACTTATATAAATCAGAACCAGATTACATCAAGTGCCATGGTGAATTCTCATTAGCGGATGGAGCGTTATGCTTGATTGACCGCGAAAGTGATCCATCGTACATTACCTCGATGCGAGTTAACATTTGTAGTGATAAAAAGTTAAATTTTAAGAAGCCCGGTGATCGGCAGGACAAAGTATGATTTATTTTTCTAATACTCTATTTCAACATCCTGCTGCTTTTGGAGTTATCTCCTCACTTGACGCCCACAATATCCCTTACCGTTTTTTCTTCGGTACCAAGGACATCTGGCTGCGGGATTTTATGCCGGTGCGGACAGGCTCCGGAAAGCTGGTGTCCTTCCGCTATGAGCCGTCCTATCTGAAAAACGATCCCGATCTGAGGACCAATTTTCGTAAGGACCTGGCTCCACAGCTCGGCCTGCCGGTTACATACAGCAATATCAACCTTGACGGTGGGAACGTGGTGTTCTCGCCGTCCGGGGAGCGCGTCCTGATCAGCGACCGCGTTTTTTCCGAAAACCCAGAGTGTCCGCCTGCCGCGCTGGTACGTGAGCTTTCGGAACTGCTGGAGGCGGAGGTTTTGATCATTCCCTCTCTGAAAAGCGACATGACCGGTCACGCCGACGGCATGGCGCGGTTCCTCGATGACCGCACCGTGCTGTGCAATCGCCCACTGTCATCCTGCGGCTTTGAGCAAAAGGTAAAGCGGTCTGTGCGGGACTACGGCTTGGACGCGGTGGATTTCCCCTTTGTTCCGACGGGTGGGATCAGCGCCGTCGGCTGCTATCTGAACTACTTGGAGACAGAGCAGACGGTTTTCCTGCCGGTGTTTGGCATCGAGCAGGATGCCGAGGCCGAGGTTTCTGCACGGCAGATCTTCCATAAGGAAATCGTCACCGTCAACATCCGGAAGATTGCCCAACAGGGCGGCTGTCTGAACTGCATCAGTTGGGAGGAGCCTCATGCACAATGAACAGGATTTGAAAAACACGCCGGAGTACCGCTCCGGTATGTTCCGCATCGTTTCCTGTCCCGTCTGCGGCCATTCGACGCTGGATATGTACTGGATCTGCGCGCATTGCGGCTGGGAATATGACAACGAGTTGCAAACGGAGGACGAGGAATCACCCGGCAACGGTATGTCCCTGCGGGCATACCGCGCACTATACAAAATTGGAGGCACACCATGAACGTGACTATCCGTTCCAGAAAAGCCGCTGAAGAATTGCTTCGTACCGATGCGCTCTCCCGCACGGCGGTCATTTCCTTCTGCGACCCGCCCTCCGCAGACAGACCTGCACCCACGCCGCCGTTGGACTACAAAGGCGCGGCAGCGCGGGTATTCACCGTGGCTGTCCGCGATCTGGACTTGTCGGTGCTGCCGGATGTGGGGCTGACCTATGACACCTATCTGCCGGAGGCGGACGCGCTGGCAGCATTTATCTATCAAGCCAGAGCGGACGGCTTGCATATCCTCTGCCAGTGCGAATATGGACAGAGCCGCAGCGCCGCCTGCGCTGCCGCAATTTTGGAGTATTTCGACGGCACAGGCATCTCTATCTTTGCCGACTACCGCTATTACCCCAATCAGGTGGTGTATCACAAGATCATGGACGCACTGATTAGGCGCGGCTCCAACGAGCGGCAATGCCCAAAGGCGCAATAAATGGCCTGTAGCTACGCCAAAAAGCTTTACAATGACATAACTAAGCGCCCGCGCGATTTCGCACGGGCGCTTGCCTTTTTTATCTCTCCCAATCATCCTTGCTCCGCCGGTGCTTGTCTCGTTCTGCTCGGGCCACCGCTTTATTCTCCCGCTCTTTGCGCTCCTGCTCTTCCTTAGTGCGGAAAAGCTCCTTGACTTTCTCAACAAAGGTATTGGCCAATTCTGGAAAATACTCTAATGCCTGCAAGAAAGGCTGGCACATTTCCTTCAGTCGGTCGTACTTTTCCTGCAATCGTTCCGCAACGGCTGCCGCGCTGAAATATTTCTCCTGATAGTAGGAAACGCGCTCTCTGAGGTCATCGATTTCTTTGCGGCTTGTGATCCCCTCCTTTGCAAGCGCGGTAAGCTTTTGATAATCGTCCTTGGAAACGGCAATCTTGCCGGTAAGGGTTTTCTGCCCCATGTCTTCTATTTCTGTCATCGTCTTGTGGACTTCGTGGGCAGGCTCATAGCGCTTCTGCTCGGCTTCAATGCGTCCCTGAATATTGGCAAGTCTTTCTTTATCCTTTTTGATTTGATAATCCAGACTGCTTAGATTTTCGGCCGTACTGCCTATCTCACCCCGCTCAAAACCGTTAAATCCCGCGTTGGTCATGTGTTCAAAGAGCTTGTCCTGCAAAACAGAATAGGACTTGCGAAATACCGGCTTTCCATACTTGTCAGTAACCCGCTGCCCATTTTCATCTAAGAGGGGAACCGTGTTTTTCCACTTCTTTGAATGGGAAACCTGATTGATGACCTCCTTGACTGTTCCGCAGAGTGCTTCGTCCTTGCACCTTTTTGACCACAGGATCTCTTTTCGGACGGTGGGAATTGCTACGATATGCAGGTGGTAGTGGTAGACCGGCTTCCCCAATTCCTCCGACACCGCCTTGTTGAGCTCGTCGGCGTGCATGACTGCCGAAACAATGTTGTTCTCGCCGTAAATCTCACAGGCGAAACGGTACGCTTCTTTGTAGAACTGCTTGGCGTATTTGTAGCCGCCGTGTTGTTCAAAATACCGTGTGTTCACATCAACAACGAGTTCGTTGAAAATCGTCGCGCCTGCTTTCTGCCCTCTTGTGGAGATTTGCCCTTCATCGATGAGCTTTTGAAAATACTCGTTGTATGTCAGGCCATCCGTATCCTTAAAATGAACATTAAAGACGATTCGTTTGGTATCTACGTTGAGATTCGCATAGCTTTCGTTCTTGCGTTCGTTGTGCCGCTCGTTCTTCTGGGCGCTCTCTGCGGTAATCTTTTCCACACGAATAACGCTCCAATTCCCTTCCGCCATTCTAATCACCTCCGTTCGGTGGAAACGGTACGGGGGACGGTTACGCAACTTTTTCAAAGTGCGTAACCCACTATGACACTTTCAGCTTCGCTGCAAAGGTGTCGTGGGCTCTCCGAGGGAGTTCCTTGGAATGTATCTGCCCACTACTGTGTTCCAATACATTCCAAGAGGGGCGCTGCCCCTGTCAACTGCGGTTGACTCCCCGGCGGGGCTGCCCTTTGAAAAGGGCTCCCTGCACCCCGCCCAAACCCTGCGGTGACGATGATGACGATAGTGACGATGATTTTGGTATTGGTGCCGCACTCAAATTTATCGTCATCATCGTCACCTATCGTCACCCTGTTGTACGGCAAAGACGTATAAGGCTGCCAGCTTTGTTGCGCTTACTCGTATACTCGACTTGATACAGCTCTGCCAACTTGCCTTTGCCGATATTCAGCTTTCTGACCAGTAGATTCGGCGGAGTGTCCTCCTGCAAGATAATGGCCAGTTCCGAGGCACGGCCCTCCCATAACGGACTGCTGTCTGTTAGAAGTGATGCGACCTTTTCAAGCAGCGGATCGGGTGGTTCTTTCCAAAGTTCACATTCCGCATGGTCAAGCTGCCAAATCAGCGTGTCTTCATTTCGTGTCAAATAAAGCCGTTGATCCGGTTGATCGCGGCTCACAACATCTAAGGTTGCGTTTCGGTCGGTGCGTTTCTCTTTTCGGAGCAGAAACGCGCCATCCGCACAGCCAAGCAACCCTGTTGTTCCAGAGATCATGTCGAATTTGTCCTCGGCTGACTGCTTGCGTGTGTGATGTACCAGCAGGAGACAGATATCGTGACGTGCTGCAAAGCTTTTGAGTGTTCCAATGGTCTCATAGTCGTTGGAATAGCTGTATGATTCCACAACCATCTCGCGTACTTTCTGAAGCGTATCAACGATAATGAGTTTTGTGTCGGGGCGGTCATTAAGATAGTTGCTAAGCTGTTCGGTGAGACCGGCTTCGATTTGCGCCGAAGCAACAGCAAAATTCAGATTGTCCGTCCCCTCCACACCGAACATTCGGGCCATACGATTTTGCAGACGCCGGTAGTCGTCCTCCAGCGCCAGATAAAGTACTCCGCTTTGCCGAACGGAGTATCCCAAAAACGCTTGCCCTGTACTGACATGATAGGCAAGTTGGGCAACAAGAAAAGATTTGCCGATTTTCGGCGCGCCAGCCAGAAGATATGTCCCGATGTAGAGTAGTCCGTCGATCAACGGCGGACGACTCTGAAAAGAACAGTCAAGCAAGTCGTTCATAGACAGTGTATTGAGATGCAATGGATCACAAAAACGCTTGATTTCCAACAGCTTTTTCTTGTATTCCGCGTCATCATCTGCTATACTGACTATGTTGTTAGGGATCGACTGCCCCACATCTGCGCCAACAGATGTGATCGGGGCGGTCTTTTCTTTTTCATAGATCATTCCGCTGCCCCTTTCATTCCATCCATGATCATGGTGATCATTTCAATGATTTTCAGAAGTTCGGCATCCACGCTTGCCCCTGCTTCAATACGCTGCAATTCGTCTGCTACGGCGGCAAGTTCATTTCGCAGTGCTTTGTAAACTTTTGGATTGCCCTCCACCACGACATCACGATTGGTCAAGCGGCGCGTAATGTAGTCCTGCTTAGTCAGGCCAGAGAGCCGCACGGCGGTTTCAATCAGCGTGTTCTCCTCGGGTGATACTCGAAAAGCAACGGTCACATTGCGCCAGCGGTTGTGTTCGTCCCTGTTCTTTGCGGACATTCCGGGTTCCCCCTTTCCATATTTAGCTTATCTGCCATCTCCGCCTGTCTGGACGGAAACAGGTGAGCATAGTGATAGGTGATGTCTATGCTCTCGTGGCCCACGCGGTCGGCGATTGCCGTAGCGCTGAAACCCATGTCGATCAGCAGAGATACGTGACTGTGCCGGATGTCGTGAATCCGGATCTGTTTAACGCCGGTTACCTTACAGCCTCGCTTCATCTCGTGCTTGAGGTAGTGCTTGCTGACGGGGAAAATGCGTTCGTCGGGTGCGATGCTGTAAAGCTTTTTCAGATAATCGCGCATTTCGCTGCAAAGAAACTGCGGCATTGAGATGACACGATTGCTCTTCTCAGTTTTAGGGTCAGTGATCACGTCCCGCCCGCCTATGCGGTTGTAGGTCTTATTGATGGACACCGTGCCCTTTTCCAAATTGAAGTCTGTCGGCGTGAGCGCAAGCAGCTCACCCTCGCGGATGCCGCACCAGTAGAGCATCTCGAAGGCATAGTAGGACAAAGGCTTGTCCATCATGGCATCGGCAAATTTCAGATACTCCTCCTTTGTCCAAAACAGCATCTCGCGGCCTTTTTTCTTTCCCATGCTGCTCACCTTCCTGCATGGATTTTCCCTCAGATTGTAATAGCGTACTGCGTGATTAAAAATAGCACTGAGTTGGCTATTCACCGACCGGAGATAGGACGGTGAATAGGGTTGGCCTGTTTCATTCCGAGCTTTAATAAGTGTGTTCTGCCATGCGATGATCTGCGTCGGTGTAATGCTGTTTATCTTCAGCTTGCCGAAATACGGCACCAATTTTGTGCGGATAACGTGCTCCTTGGTTGCCCAAGTGTTTTCTTTCAGCTTAGGCTGCATATCTTCGGTGTAACGCTCAACGAAGCTCTTGAAAGTCATATCCAAATCGGAAACGAGCTTGCTGAGCTGCTCGTGCTCCCAAGCCTGCGCTTCCCGTTTGGTTAGGAAACCGCGCCTCTGCGTTTGCTTTCGTTCTCCTGTCCAGTCCGTGTATCGGTAGATCACACGCCATGTATTGCTTTTTCCATCTTTATAAACGGACACGGTCTATTCTCCTTCCTGCTCGTTTCGCCCGCTGTAGCAGACTTTTTCCATAAAATATTGTTTGTTGACTCGTCCTGCAACCGTTAAATAGCCCATGCTTTCCAGTTCCCTGTTGAGCCGCTGGACGATTTTGTAGGCATAGGATTTGGAAACCTCCATCTCTTCCGCCACTTCCTCGACACGTAGAAATGTATTGCTCATTATTGTCCTCCTTTCTAATTGAAATTAAGCAAATTTGTTTATATTGCAGCCCTTATTATACTAAGCAAATATGCTATAGTCAATAGCCAAGAATAGATAAATTTTAACTTTTTTGTTTAGAATTATCTTGACTATCCCTAAACGAATATGCTATGCTCATTTCGACAAAGCTGACAGATGGGAGCTGACTTTCCATGGCGATTGGCGAACGCATTCGATTTTTCCGCAACCTGCGGGGTATGACACAGAAATACTTAGGAATCAAGCTTGGCTTTTCTGAGCGTACCGCTGATATTCGTATGGCCCAGTATGAGGCAGGAACGCGAACGCCGAAGGCAAGTATGGTGGAAAGTCTGGCTTATGTACTGGAGGTATCACCTCAAGCACTGACTGTTCCGGATATTGATAACGATTATGGCCTCATGCACACGCTGTTTGTCTTGGAGGACAGAGGCGACCTGCGAATTGGGGAGATCAATGGGGAACCCTGCCTTTGCTTAAATAAAGCCGATTTCAACCGGTATATTCGTATGCGTGAAATGCTGGGCGCTTGGAGAGCGGAAGCTGCAAAGCTGGAAGCGGGAGAGATCACGAAAGAGGAATATGACCATTGGCGCTACACCTACCCCAAAGTGAAAGCCGAGCGCACCAGAGACGAATTGGACAGGCTGCGCGGAATAAATAAAACAGACTCAGCCGAGAACAAATAAAATAATCGCTATCTGATTTTGCGGATCAGATAGCGATTATTGATTGAATAATGGGAAAATGTTGCCAAATCGTTGCCACGAGGGGCATCAAGACTCAAAAAGTCCAGTGTTTATGGGCTTTTTTGAACCTATGCAATCATTCCAGCTCCACCGTGGCGGGGGGCTTGGAGGTGACGTCGTAGAGGATGCGGTTGACGCCCTTGACCTCGTTCACGATGCGGCGGGAGACGGTGTCGAGCAGCTCCCACGGCAGACGCGAAAAGTCGGCGGTCATGAAGTCCTGTGTCTCTACCGCGCGCAGCGCGATGGCGTAATCGTAGGTGCGCTCGTCGCCCATGACGCCGACCGAGCGCAGGTTCGTGAGCGCGGCGAAATACTGGTTGATGCTGCGCTCAAGGCCCGCCCTGGCGACCTCCTCGCGGAAGATGGCGTCCGCCTCGCGGACGATGTGCAGCTTCTCCTCGGTGATCTCGCCGATGACGCGGATGGCGAGGCCGGGGCCGGGGAAGGGCTGACGCCAGACAAGGCTTTCGGGCAGGCCGAGCTCAATGCCGAGCTGGCGCACCTCATCCTTGAAGAGACGGCGCAGGGGCTCGATGATCTCCTTGAAATCCACATGGTCAGGAAGCCCGCCGACGTTGTGGTGGCTCTTGATGACGACGCTCTCGCCGCCAACGCCGGATTCCACCACGTCGGGGTAGATGGTGCCCTGCGCGAGAAAATCGACGCGGCCGAGCTTTTTGGCCTCGGCCTCAAAGACGCGGATGAACTCCTCGCCGATGATCTTGCGCTTGCGCTCCGGCTCGGAGATGCCGGCAAGCTTGGTGAGAAAACGCTCCTGCGCGTTCACGCGCACGATGCGCATGCCGAGGCAGTCGTGCATGGCGCGCTCGACCTGATCGCCCTCGTCCTTGCGCAGCAGGCCGTGGTCGACAAAGATGCAGGTGAGCTGCTCGCCGACCGCGCGGTAGAGGAGCGCGGCGGCCACGGCGCTGTCCACGCCGCCGGAGAGCGCCAGCAGCACCTTGCCGCTGCCGACCTTGGCGCGGACCTCCTCAATGGCTTCGCTGACGTAATTCGCCATGCTCCACTCGGGGGAAAGGCCGCAGACCTTATAGAGAAAGTTCTTCAGAATTTCAGTGCCGTGGACGGTGTGCAGCACCTCGGGATGGAACTGCACACCGTAGAGCTTCTTTTCCGCGTTCTCGATGGCGGCGTAGGCGCAGCCCGCGGTGTGCGCGATGGCGCGGAAGCCGGGGGAAAGGCGCTCGGCCTCGACGCCGTGGCTCATCCAGCAGATGCTCGTCGGCTCGATGCCGTCGAACAGCAGACTCGTGCCGTCGTGCGTCAGCTCCACCTTGCCGTACTCGCGGACCTCGGCTCTGCGGCAGGCACCGCCGAGCTGATGGATCATCAGCTGCTGGCCGTAGCAGATGCCGAGGATGGGCAGGCCCAGCTCGAAAATGGCGTTGTCAAGCGCGGGGGCGTTCGGCTCAAACACCGTCGCGGGGCCGCCGGTGAAGATGATGGCGGCGGGGCCGAAGGCGCGGATGTCGTCCATCGACATGGTGTAGGGCTTGATCTCACAGTAGACGCCGCATTCACGCACGCGGCGCGCGACGAGCAGATTGTACTGCCCGCCGAAATCCAATACCAGTACCTTTTTCATCTCAGTCGTCCTCACGGAAGAGAATGCCGTTCTCGTCTGCCTGCTCGATGACGGCGAGGGCCTTGTACGGTACGCCGGAGGCACGGAATTTGTCGCCGCCGCCCTGGAAACCCTTTTCGACCGCGACGCCGATGCCCTCGAGTGTCGCGCCCGCGGCGTTTACGAGGTCGATGAGGCCCTGCATCGCGTAGCCCTTGGCCATGAAGTCGTCGATGATGAGAACGTGGTCGTCCGCGTGCAGCCACTCATGGCTGACGATCAGCGTGACCTTCTTTTTATAGGTATAAGAAAAGACCTCGCTCTGGTACAATCCGCCCTCGATGTTATCGCTCTTCGCCTTCTTGGCGAACAGCATGGGAACACCGTATTTCTGGGCGCAGATCGTGGCCAAAGCGATGCCGCTTGCCTCCGCTGTTAAAACCATGGTGATCTTGCTGATGTCAAAATACTTCGCAAACTCATCGGCCAGAGCCTCAAGCAGTTTGGTGTCGACGCGGTGGTTGAGAAAGCCGTCGACCTTGATGATGTTGCCGGGCAGGACCTTGCCTTCGCGGCGAATGCGTTCCTTGAGCAGTTCCATGGGACCGTCCTCCTGTCGTATAATATAAGTGCGCGAGCTGTGCTGCCATTGTAGATATTGTATCGTATGATAGAGCATTTGCGCAAGAAAAACAAGGTGACGGAGGGACCAAAAAAAGAGAGAGAAAAGCGCCCGTTTTCGGGCGCTTTTTATGGTTTTACATGATTCGATAAGATGTGCTTATGCCCGACATTACGCTCCCTTGGCATCGGCGGGATAGAGCCAGAGCGCCTGCGCGTCAAGATCGCTCAGGATGTTCTCGACGGCCTGTTCGGTATAGCTGCCGTCCATCGGGTACGCAAGGTCGGCGCACACGACGGGATCGGTGGAAAAGAGGAGCGTGGCATTCCCGCTGAGCAAGTTGCCCACATCCTCACGGAAGCGCACAAATTCCGCCTGCGTCGCACGGCGGATGTCGGGGACCGGCGCGGCGCCGTCCGCTTCGAGCACAAAGGTGATGGTGTTTCCGTCAAGGTAGCGCTCCCGCCCGCCGGCGTAGGAGATCAAATCGTAGGAGCAGCTGCCCACACCCCTGTCCTCATGGGTCTGATAGCACAGCACATCCGCGCCCCACACGCCGTTTTCATCCTCTCCGTAGCAGAGGAAGAAAGTGTCCCAACCGGTATAGTAGGGGGTGACCTCCTTGGTGAAGAGCACCGTGCCGTTGTACTTCCTCGCCTCCAGCGTGTAGCGGCATTTTGCAAATTCATCCGGCTCCGAGGTCGTGAGGACGAGGATCTCGTACTCACCGTCGCGGTCGAGGTCGGCATAGGCGAGCGGCTGTTCATTGACCGCATAGACCTCGGTAAAGCTCTTTACCCCGTCCGCGCTGTAGTAAATCTCCGTGTCGCGCCGCGCGAGGTACAGCCCGCCTTCCCCATCGGGACGGTAGGTGTCGGTGTAATACTCGGGCGTGACATGCCACCGGCAGATGCACGTCTTGTTCTCCGCATCGATCTCAAGCTGATAGGTCCAGCTGCCATAAGGCTGAAAGCTGGCGGTCTCCGCGTCGTAGAACCAGTAATAATAGGGCAGGTTGTAGGCAGGCGTGTCGATTTGCAGACCGAGGTCCGTGTAGCCGTCAAAGTTGTAGTCGCCGGTCACAAGCCCGCCGTCCGGCATCCAGCAGTTCGTGTAGCCGTCCGTACACCAGACGTCGTCGCCGACGTCGGCGGTGCGCAGCTCCTGCTCGCCGCCGTCGTCCCACAGGAGGTGGATGCGGCTCACGCCGCAGTCATACTCCCCGTCCTGATAGCCGTATAGCTCAAGCGTCGCCGTCCTGCCCTCGCAGAGGGTGAACGGCTCCGTGTGCAGCAGCACATCGTCCGCGTGCAGGACGGTCCATTCATCGTCCGCGGCGGGCTGCTCGGCGACAGGCTCCGGCGGCTCGTCGGGCAGCGGCGTGTCCGCAATATCCTTTTCGCCGCAGGCGGCGAGCGTCAGCGCGAGCGCCGCGGCAAGCAGCAGCGCAAAAAGTCTTTTTTTCATGTCGTTCCTCCTCTGCTTTTTTCTGCATGTCACTATTGTATCATATCACCAAAGAGAAGTCACTACAAAACGGTTACAAAAAAGGAGAGCGCCAAAAGCGCTCTCCTTCGCGGTGCGGGATTTACTTCTTCTCGTCCTCCAGCAGGCCCTTGAAGCTTGCGGCAAGACCGGCAAGGCTCTGGATCTCGCTGGGCACGATGATCTTCGTCGCCTGACCGTCGGCGGCCTTCTCGAAGGATTCGAGCGCCTTGAGCTTGACGACCTGATCGTTGGGGTTGGCGTTGTTGAGGAGCTTGATGGAGTCCGCCAGCGCAGTCTGGACCTTCATAATGGCCTCGGCCTCGCCCTCGGCGCGCAGCACGGCAGCCTGACGCTCGGCCTCGGCGTGGAGGATGGCGGCCTGCTTCTCGGCGTCCGCCTTGAGGATGGTGGACTGCTTTTCGCCCTCGGCGACGAGGATCTGGCTCTGCTTCTGACCCTCGGCCTGCAGGATGGACTCGCGGCGCTCGCGCTCGGCCTTCATCTGCTTTTCCATGGCGTTCTGAATTTCCTTGGGCGGCAGAATGTTCTTCAGCTCCACGCGGTTGACCTTGATGCCCCAGGGGTCGGTCGCCTCGTCAAGGATGGAGCGCATCTTGGCGTTGATGACATCGCGGCTGGTGAGGGACTGGTCGAGCTCCATTTCGCCGATGATGTTGCGAAGCGTTGTGGCGGTGAGGTTCTCGATGGCGTTCATCGGGTGCTCGACGCCGTAGGTATAGAGCTTGGGGTCGGTGATCTGAAAATAGATGACCGTGTCGATCTGCATGGTGACGTTATCCTTGGTGATGACGGGCTGGGGATCGAAGTCGGCGACCTGCTCCTTGAGGCTGACCTTCTTGACCACGCGCTCAATGAAGGGGATCTTCAGGTGCAGGCCGACGTTCCACGTCGCGCTGTACGCGCCGAGACGCTCGACGACGTAGGCGCGGGACTGCTGCACGACGTGGATGTTGCTCACAACAAGAATGAGCACGAGCACGACGAGCACGATGACGCCGATGTAGTTGAAAATGGATGCGATAGGCATATTACGGTTCCTCCCTTTCTTTTCTGACGAAGAGCTTGACGCCCTCCATTCGGACGATGGTGACCATGGAGCCGCGGGCGATCACGTCGCCGTCCTCGCTGCGGGCGGTCCATGTTTTGCCGTCGATGTAGACGGCGCCGGTGGTGTTTTCGTTGTCGATGGTCTCGGTGACCTTGGCCGTGTGGTGCAGCACGCGGTCGGCGTTGGTGGGAACGATGGTCTTATCCAGCATTTTGTGCGCCAGCGGGCGCGTTGCGATCAGCGCCGCGATGGAGACCGCCAGAAAGACGACGATCTGCAGCCAGAGCACCGCGCCGAGCTCCAGCGCGAGCAGCGCGGCCACCGCGCCCGCCACGAACCAGATGGAGACCAGTCCCGCCGTCGCCGCCTCGGCAATGCCGAAAATGACGATGGCGGCGATCCATACGAATGTCATGTTGCCTCCCGAACCTCCTTTCATGCTGTGGGCAAGCGCCATCAGCGAGAGCAGAACGATAAAGATCAGCGTGCCGCCGATGAGCTTGTCATAGGGGGAAAGATTGCTGAGAAAGTCAACAAAGGAACGCTTGAGCGGCTTGCCAGCGATGGGCTGCTCGACCTCGGCCTCCTCCGCCTCGATGGGCGGAAGCTCGTCAGCGAAGAGCGCGTCGAGCGTCGTGTGGTAGCGGTGGCAGATGTAGAGGATCTTTTCGATCTCCGGGTAGCCGCGGCCGGACTCCCAGCGCGACACCGCCTGCCGCGAGACGTGCAGCTGCTCGGCAAAGGTCTCCTGCGTCATGCCGCTTTGCTTTCGGACCTCCTGCAGCTTTTCGCCAAAGGCCATTTCCCTGTTCCTCCGTTTCTCTCTGTGCGGTTATCCTACCGCCCGCGCCGTTTTTTTTCCACCAACCTGCGCTTGCGTTTTGCGTTTTTGCCTGTCCGGCGCGCAACTTTAACGTTACATTGCCCGCCGGAGGGGCGTTTGGGGCTTTTCCATAGTATACCATAGGGCGAGGGGAATTACCATGCTTTTTTTGCGCGCGGACGATTGCGTTTTTGCGCCGCGTCCGCTATACTGGAAAAAACGAAAGAGGAAAGCGATGGAGACGCCATGCTGCAATTTGCCATTCCCTGCCTGCTGGGGCTCGAGAGCCTGGTGGGCGATGAAGTGAAAAAGCTCGGCCTTGCCGATGTAAAGGTGGAAAACGGGCGTGTGCTGTGCCGCGGCGAGGAGCGCGACCTCGCGCGGCTGAACATCAATCTGCGCTGCGGTGCGCGCGTGCTGCTCGTGCTCGCGAGCTTCCGCGCGACGGATTTTGAAACGCTCTTTCAGGGCACCCGCGCCGTGCGCTGGGAGGACTGGATCCCCCGCGAGGGCGAGTTCCCCGTGACGGGCTATTCCATCAACTCCACGCTGCACTCCGTTCCCGCCTGCCAGTCCATCGTGAAGAAGGCGGTCGTCGAGCGGCTTGGGGCGGCCTACGGGCTGCAAACGCTGCCGGAGACCGGCAAGCGCTATCAGATCCGCTTCTCGATCATGAAGGACGAGGTGATGCTCTGCCTCGACGCGAGCGGCGAGGGGCTTTACAAGCGCGGCTACCGCGCCGTCGGCGTGGCGGCTCCGCTCAAGGAGACGCTGGCCGCCGCGATGGTGAAGCTCTCGCATTACAACGGGCGTGACCCGTTCTGCGACCCCTTCTGCGGCAGCGGCACCATCGCCATCGAGGCGGCGCTGATTGCCAGGAACCGTGCCCCGGGCCTGAACCGCAGCTTTGCCGCGCAGCACTGGGCGATGGTGGACAAAAAAATATGGCTCGACGCGGCAGACGAGGCGATGGACAACGAATTTCACGACAAGACCTACGAGATCTGGGGCGGCGACATTGACCCGCGCGCCGTTGAGATCGCGCGGCACAACGCAGAGCTTGCCGAGGTGGACGATACGGTGCGCTTTGAGGTGGACGATGCGACGCGCTTCCACTGGGGCGGGCAGTATGGGCGCGTTGTGACGAATCCGCCCTACGGTGAGCGTCTGCTGGAGCAGAAGGAGGCCGAGGAGCTTTACCGCGCCTTCGGCCGCGCGGTGGATAAGCTGCCGGAGACTTGGCGCGTTTATGTGCTCTCGTCGCACACGGAGTTCGAGCGCTGCTTCGGCCGCATAGCCGACAAAAAGCGCAAGCTCTACAACGGTATGCTCAAGTGCGACCTGTTCATGTATGGGAAGCGGCTCTGAGATAAAACGAACACCGGCGGTCCGCGGGGACGCCGGTGTTAATTTTTCGTTAAGGCTTCTGCACCGCGCTCCGGTTGTGACACTTTTTCATAAAATGTTCATTGCATTTTTTACGCGGTATGCGCTATGATTTAAAGAAGAGAGTCTGCGCGGGGGAGGTTCCTCCCGCCGCGTCATCGAAACGGGGGACCTGTACCTTGAAACACATTTTTATCATCAATCCGTCGGCCGGTAAGAACGACAGCCGCCAGCGCATCTACACGATGGCAGAGGCGCTGCGGGAAAAGCACGGTCTGGACGTACAGTGTATGCTCACCGCGTCAGTCGGCCACGCGGCCACGCTCGCGCGCGGTCTTGCCGAGAGCGGAGAAGATGTGCGGCTCTATGCCTGCGGCGGCGACGGCACGGTCAATGAGGTCGCCAACGGCATCGCGGGCTATGCCAACGCCGCGATGACCTGCATCCCCATCGGCACGGGCAACGATTTTCTCAAAAACTTCGGCGCGGACTACGAAAAGTTCCTCGACGCAGAAAATCTCTGGAACGGCGAAACGCAGGCGCTCGACCTCATCGACTGCAGCGGGCGCTATTGCCTGACGATCGCCTGCTCGGGCATCGACGCGCGCATTGCCGAGAGCGTGCATAAGTTCAGCGCCAATCCGCACCTGAGCGGGCGCGGCAGCTATCTGGTCAGCGTGGCGGCGAACGGCATCTTCGGCCGCATCGGACGGCATTGGACGGTCTGGCTGGACGAGGAGAGGATCGAGGACGACTTCGCCCTCGTCTCCATGTGCAACGGACGCTACTACGGCGGCGGCTCCACGCCGGTGCCGGAGGCGCGGATGAACGACGGCGTGCTGCACACGGTTTTGGTGAAGAACATCAGCAAGCTCCGCTTCGCGCGGCTCTTCCCGGACTACTCCGCAGGAAACCACGAAAAGCTCCCGAAGGACGTGGTGCGCTTTTCCACGGCGAAGGTCGTGCGCATCCACTCCGACGACGGCGACATCGTGACCTGTCTGGACGGCGAGTGCTCCCATTCGCATGACGTGACGCTCCGCCTGGCGGACAAAAAGCTCAATTTCTTCGGCCCTGCCGGCTGCGACCCGAACGCGACGGCGCGCTGAGAGAATTTTACCAAACTGTGAATTTTTGCAAATCGACCGGATTTTTCAAAAAATCCCCTTGCAATATTGCTTGCCTTGCGCTATGATAGCACCGTTGGTTAGCACTCGATCGCAATGAGTGCTAACCAACGGTGAATTTGTTTTTTCAAATTTGTGAAAATATAGAAGGAGGCACATTCCCATGAAACTCACTCCGCTTGCCGACCGCGTCATCCTCAAGATGCTCGAGGCCGAAGAGACCACCAAGGGCGGCATCATCCTGACCGCCAGCGCCAAGGAGAAGCCCTCGATCGCCGAGGTCATTTCCGTCGGCCCCGGCGGCATGGTCGACGGCCACGACGTCGTTATGACCGTCAAGCCCGGCGACAAGGTCATCACCAGCAAGTATTCCGGCACCGAGGTCAAGGTCGACGACGAGGAATACACCGTCGTCCGCCAGTCTGATATCCTTGCCATCGTTGAGTAAAATGCGCAAAGAGGGAGCAGGCTCCCCCTTTGGATTCCCCACCGCCAGTCTGCGGACTGGCGACGCCGCCCAAGGCGGCTGGGTCAAAGTATTTTTGCCACGCACATGTCGCGGCAAAAATAATCTAAACTATTTTCGCGTTCCGCGGAATTTCTAATGGAGGTACACTCTTATGTCTAAGCTCATTAAATCCGGCGAAGAGGCCCGCAAGGCGCTTGAAGTCGGCGTCAATACTCTGGCTGATACCGTGAAGGTCACCCTCGGCCCCAAGGGCCGCAACGTCGTGCTCGACAAGAAGTTCGGCGCTCCGCTCATCACCAACGACGGCGTGACCATCGCCAAGGAGATCGAGCTGCCCGATCCGTTCGAGAACATGGGCGCGCAGCTTGTGCGTGAGGTCTCCACCAAGACCAACGACGTCGCGGGCGACGGCACCACCACCGCCACTCTGCTCGCGCAGGCCATGATCCGCGAGGGCCTGAAGAACCTCGCCGCCGGCGCGAACCCCATCGTGATGAAGAAGGGCATGGCCAAGGCCGTTGAGACCGCGGTCGAGGCCATCAAGGCCAACAGCCAGAAGGTCAACGGCACGGACGATATTGCCCGCGTCGGCACCGTCTCCAGCGGCGACGAGTTCATCGGCAAGCTGATCGCCGAGGCCATGGAGAAGGTCAGCGCCGACGGCGTGATCACCATCGAGGAGTCCAAGACCGCCGAGACCTATTCCGAGGTCGTCGAGGGCATGATGTTCGACCGCGGCTACATCACCCCCTACATGGTCACCGATACCGAGAAGATGGAGGCCGTCGTGGACGACGCCTACATCCTCATCACCGATAAGAAGATCTCCGTCATTTCCGACATTCTGCCCATCCTCGAGCAGCTCGTCCAGAGCGGCAAGAAGCTGGTCATCATCGCCGAGGACGTTGAGGGCGAGGCACTGAGCACCCTGATCGTCAACCGTCTGCGCGGTACGCTGAACGTCGTGTGCGTCAAGGCGCCCGGTTTCGGTGATCGCCGCAAGGAGATGCTGCAGGATATCGCCATCCTCACCGGCGGCCAGGTCATTTCCGAGGAGCTTGGCTACGAGCTCAAGAGCGCGACCGTCGATATGCTCGGCCGTGCGCGTCAGGTCAAGGTCACCAAGGAGAACACCACCATCGTGGACGGCTCCGGCGACAAGCAGGCCATCAAGGACCGCGTGTCTCAGATCCGCGCGCAGATCGCCGTCACCACCAGCGACTACGACAAGGAGAAGCTGCAGGAGCGTCTGGCGAAGCTCGCCGGCGGCGTGGCGGTCATCAAGGTCGGCGCTGCCACCGAGACTGAGATGAAGGAAAAGAAGCTGCGCATTGAGGACGCTCTGAACGCGACCCGCGCGGCGGTCGAGGAGGGCATCGTCGCCGGCGGCGGCACGGCCTATGTCAACGCCGTTCCCGCGGTCGAGAAGCTCATCGGCAAGGTCGAGGGCGACGAGAAGACCGGCGTGAAGATCATCGTCAACGCGCTGCAGGAGCCTGTTCGCCAGATCGCCAAGAACGCCGGTGTGGACGGCAGCGTGGTGCTTGAGAAGATCAAGAGCAGCCGCAAGGTCGGCTACGGCTTCGACGCCTACAAGGAGGTCTACTGCGACATGATCGGCGCCGGTATCGTCGATCCTGCCAAGGTCACCCGTTCCGCGCTGGAGAACGCCGCGTCCGTCAGCTCCATGGTGCTGACCACCGAGGCGCTGGTCGCCGACAAGCCCGAGCCTCCCGCACCCGCGGCTCCCGCCGGTATGGGCGGCATGGACGGCATGTACTAAGAGACACCGCAAAGCAGCCACAATAAACAAGACCCCCGATGCCCGCACAAGCGGGCATCGGGGATTTTCATTGTCGATTTACCGGTAGTCGTTTGCCTGCGTGAGCACCGACGGCCGGCAGGGCAGAGGTTCGGCGCCGAGCTTTAGCTTGAAGTCACAATAGCCGCCGCCCATGTAGGCGTGCTCCCGGAACAGCGGCGCGCCGAGAATGCCGAACATCACGCGGACGAATCTCAGCACAGGCCGAGACAATGACGCAGCTCGCCGACGCTGTAGAGCGAGCCCCACGCGCAGACGGCGTCCTCGGGACCCGCGAGAGCGAGCGCGGCGTCCAGCGCCTCGCCGATGGAGGCGTGCGCCTCGGCGGGAACGCCCTGTGCGCGGACCCACGCGGCCAGCTCGTTTTCATCCTTGGCACGCTCGCTTTCGGGGCGGACGGTGACGATGGCCTTGGCCAGCGGAAGGACCTCGCCGACCATGCTCTGCCAGTCCTTATCGGCGAGCACGCCGATGAGGAAGATGAGCTTTTTTTCGCCGTAGAGCCCGCGCAGCGAGGTGGCAAGCGCCTGCGCGCATTGCGGGTTGTGCCCGCCGTCAATGATGAGATCGGGGCGGCGGTGCACCAGCTCCAGCCGTCCGGGCCAGCGTGCGGCGGCAAGGCCGCGCGCAACGGCGTCGGCGGAGATATTCCGGCCCTGCGCGCGCAGCGCGTCCACCGTGTCGAGCACGGTCATGGCGTTGCGGAGCTGATAGTCGCCGAGCAGCGGCAGGAGCAGCGGCGCGCTGCCGCGGTAGGTGAAGCGCTGTCCGTCGAGGCCGGACGAGAGCAGCGTGAGCTGCGAGGCGTCCGTGACGGTGAGCGGGATCTCCTTTTCCGCACAGACGCGGGCAACGACCTCCCCCACCTCGCGGCTCTGACCGTAGAGCACGGCGCGGCAGCCGGGCTTGAGGATGCCGGATTTCTCCGCGGCGATGGCGGCGAGGGTGCTGCCGAGGATGGCGGTGTGCTCCAGCCCGATGTTGGTGATGACCGCCGCCTCGGGCGCGGGAATGACGTTGGTGGAGTCCAGCCGCCCGCCGAGACCGACCTCGACCACGACGAGGTCACAGCCGGCCTCCGCGAACCAAAGAAAGCCGATGGCGGTCATCAGCTCAAACTCGGTCGGATGCTCCGGAAGCGTGTCCGCTGCGGCGAGCACGCGCTCCGCGAGGCGGTCAAGCGCCGCATCGGGGATGGGCGCGCCGTTCACCTGAAAGCGCTCGTTGAAGCGGTAGAGGTGCGGCGAGGTGAACAGTCCCGTGCGGTATCCTGCCGCCGTGAGAACGGAGGCGAGCATCGCGGCGGTCGAGCCCTTGCCGTTTGAGCCGGTGATGTGGACGAATTTGAGGGCTTTTTCGGGGTTTCCCAGCGCGGCGAGCAGAGCGCGGGTGCGCTCCAGCCCCGGCTTGCGGTCGGTCCATGCGTAGGCGTGGACGCGCGCGGCGACGTCTTCTCCGGTCATGCAGCTCCCTCCCTCAGCGGTACATCTGCGCAAGCATCAGCTTCGTGCTGCCCTCGACGGTGAGCTGCGCGGGCGCGTCCTCGATCAGGGCGCTTTCATGCGCGGCGAGCGTCAGCGTTTCCGTGCCCGCGCGGAGCGTGACGCTTCCCTCGCCGCAGAAGAGCAGAGCTGTTTCGCCTGCGTGGAGGGCAAGCGTTTCCGTGCCGTGCGGGAAATGCGCGGTGACGCAGCCGCGGCACTGTCCGCGGCGCAGCATGAGGTTGAAGTCCGTGCAGCGGCCCCAGGAGTGGGTATCGTCCGCGCCGGAGAAATCGTGGATCTCGTAGGGGTGGAGCGTCAGTCGTTCCCCGCCGTTGTGCGCGAGGACCATATCGCCGCGCAGCGTGGAGATCACGCGGTCATAGGCGGGCAGGGGCGTGAAGTCGGACTCGTCGAGCTCGACGGTCGCGGAGCTCAGTCGCCAGAGAAAATCGCGGTCGGCATACACCGCGCCCTTCGGCGCGATGGCGAGCTGGGTGGTCGCGCCGCCGGACCACTGCGTGGTGACGTAATCGGCGGGGGTCAGATGGGTGAGCGTCATAAAAGGACCTTCTTTCTGTCGAAAAGGCTTCGGTACGATGATACCGAAGCCTTTTGCGTTTGGCAAGATAAATTTTAGCCGTCGATCAGCTTGACGATCTCGGCGTAGCACTCGTCGGCCAGAGGCAGCGCGTGCGCGAGCAGCTTCTCGCCGCGGGCACGGTACTCGGCGGCGAACTCCTGATCCTTCAGCGAGCCGACGTTGATGAGCACGTTGAGCCACGCGCCCTGGATACCGGCCTTGAGGGAGAGGAACGCAACGCCCAGGTCGCTCGCGGAGGTGTCGTTGAAGCGGCCAAGCAGGGAGTGGGCGAGGGTGAGAGTCTCGTCGATCAGCTCCATCATCTCCATGGGCGTCTTGGTGCAGCCCTTGAGACCGTTCTGGATGGCGGCGGAGCGCTCAGCCTTCTGCTCGTCGGTGTCCTTGGGCATACCGAAGGCGGCGGAGACGACGTTGAACGCGTCGGTGTCGCGGTCCATCACGTTGAGCAGACGGGTCTTGAGCTCGTTGCCCTTGGCCTCGACCTCGGCGGCGTGCTCGGCGTACTCGGCGTACTTCTTGCGGCCCTGGGTCAGACCGCCGACCATGGCGGTCAGCGCAGCGCCGATGGCGCCGTAGAGCGCGGCGCAGGAGCCGCCGCCCGGCGCGGGCGCGTCGGAGGAAACGATGTCGGCAAAGCCGGTAACGGTCAGTTCAGCAAGTTTCATAGAATTCAATGTCCTTCCTTGTGGCATTTCGCGCCCGCAGGCGCGAAACAAAGTGGGATTGTCGCGGAGGGCGCTCGCGCGCGTCCGCAGCGACACCTTGCAGTGCACGGCGCGGTGAGCGCCGCGCGCTGAAGCCTTTCTCAAAAAAGCGGCATAACCGCTTTTTTGAAGCTTTTACTCCATGTCGATCAAATGATACTCCATGACCTGCTTCTTGCAGTCGAAGTCCTTGGCCTTGAGGTAGAACTCGGCGCAGTCGATGAGCGCCTTGGCGGGAGTCAGACCGACGATCTCGCTCTCGATGACGCGGGTGCCGTAGCGCTCGGCCAGAGCCTTGATCATTTCATAGGTGACATAGAGCGGGGTATCCTCATAGTTGACCATGTTCATGGAGACCTGCGCGATGCCGCGGTCCTCGAGCATGAAGCCCATGGCCTTGCAGCTGCGGAAGCCGCCGGAGGAGCCGCGGATGACCTTGGCGATCTTCTTGGCGACCTCAACGTCGCTGGTCTCGAGGTTGCAGTTGAACGCGACGAGCGGCATACGGGCGCCGATGGCGGTGATGCCGGCGGTGGGGTGGATCTTGCGCTCGCCGTAGTCGGGCGCCCACTCGGGCTGCAACAGCTTCTCGGGCATACCCTCGAACTCGCCCTTGCGGCAGGTGGCGAGGTTGCGGCGCTCGGGCCGGGTGGCGCTGTCCTCATACAGGAAGGAGGGAACCTTCAGCTCGTCCCAGATGCGCTGGGCGACGCGCTTGGACATCTCGACGGCTTCCTCCACGGTCACGTCCATCTGGGGGACGAAGGGGATGACATCGGTCGCGCCCATGCGCTTGTGCTCGCCGTGGTGCTTGTTCATGTCGATGCGCTCGGTGGCGACCTTCGTGAGCTGGAAGGCGACCTCCTCGATGGCCTCGGGGGAGCCGATGAGGGTGAAAACGCAGCGGTTGTGGTTGCCGTCGGTCTGAGCGTCGAACAGGGTGCAGCCGGGGACGCTCTGCGCGGTCTTGACGAGCTCGTTATAGGTGGCCTCGTCCTTTTCCTTGGAGCAGCTGAAATTGGGGATGCATTCGATCAGTCGTGCCATGATAAGTTTCCTCCGTTTTTGTCAGGTCAGACAATTTCCAACCTGTATTTTGATGCTTACGCTGTCATTATACCGTGTGCCCGGGCGGGCGTAAACAGGTTTTCTTTCTCTTTTGTTTCGGGGCGCTTAATTTTTTTAAGTAAAGCCGCGCCCGTCAGGATTCCGCGATGAAGCGCTGCACGCAGGGCGCGCCCTGCACATCGTCGCTCCAGACAAGGACAGGGTAGGACTTGGCGGGGATGCCGCGCAGCGGCTTGGCGTAGATGCCGGAGTTCGGGTGCGTCTCGACGATGGAATGCGGCAGGAAGCTGATGCCGAAGCCCGAGCGCACGAGCTGCATCGCCATGGGCGTATCGTAGCACTGGCAGGGCACGTTCGGCTCAAAGCCGCTGCGGCGGCATTCCTTCATCAGATAATCGTTGTAGCCCCAGAGATCATCCGAGCGCAGCAGGCACATCGGCACGCCGCGCAGCCGCTCGATGGGCACGGCGTCCAGCTCCGGCGCGGGATCGGTCGCGGCGGTCATGATGAGCTCCAGCGCGTCCTCGCCGAGGATGCGCTCGTGCAGGCTGCCGGACTCCTGCGTGGAGCGGCGGAGAAAGAGGACGTGCAGCTCGCCGCGGTCCAGGTCGTTCAAAAGGTCCTGCGGGGAGCCGAGACGGATGTAGAACTCGACCTTGGGATAGCGGGCGTGGTACGCCTCCAAATAATGCAGGGCATAGGGCATGGCGGAGTAGATGACGCCGACGTTGATGCGCCCGCCCTCGCCGGCGCCGATGCTGCGGACATTCTCCTCCACGCGCCGGAGATTGAGGAAAAGCGAGCGGCTCTGGCGGTAGAGCGCCTGTCCGGCCTCGGTGAGCTTCATGCCGCGGCTCTCGCGGGCGAAAAGCTGCACGCCGAGCTCGGCTTCAAGCTGGGCGATCTGGCGCGAGATGGGCGGCTGGGCGACGTGCAGGGCGCGGGCGGCGGCGGAAATGCTGCGCCCCTCCGCGACTGCGCAGAAGTATTCAAGCTGGCGAATGGTCATGAGAAGACGCCTCCTGATGAGCTATACTAAAAAAGTATGATAACAATACAATAGAAGTTCTTTTCATTATAGCAGCTTCTTGCTATAATGCAAGATGTAAAGCAAATTGCACAAGATTCTTTTGAGATAAAACCGAAAATTGAGAGAAATCGAAAAATTTTAGAAAGTGAGGAACACCCCCATGATCAATCTCGCTGACGAAGCCATGACGATCAAGCTGGACTACGATCTTCCCGAGTACCCGAAGATGGAATCCTGCTATCGCCGCGCACCCCGCCGCGAATCCCACCTGACCGAGGCCGATAAGGCGCTCGCCATCAAGAACGCTCTGCGTTACATCCACCCCGACCATCACGAGCAGATGGCCAAGGAGTTCGCCGCCGAGCTCGAGGAGCACGGCCGCATCTACGGCTATCGCTTCCGTCCCGAGGGCAAGCTCTACGGCAAGCCCATCGACGAGTACAAGGGCAAGTGCATCGAAGGCCGCGCCATTCAGGTCATGATCGACAACAACCTCGACTTCGATGTTGCGCTCTATCCCTATGAGCTGGTCACCTACGGTGAGACCGGTCAGGTCTGCCAGAACTGGATGCAGTACCGCCTCATCAAGAAGTACCTTGAGGAGCTGACCGACGAGCAGACGCTGGTCGTCATGTCCGGCCATCCTCTGGGCCTGTTCCACTCCCATAAGATGGCGCCCCGTGTCATCATCTCCAACGGCCTGATGGTCGGCACCTTCGACGATCAGGAGAACTTCAACCGCGCCGCCGCGCTCGGCGTCGCCAACTACGGCCAGATGACCGCCGGCGGCTGGATGTACATCGGCCCCCAGGGCATCGTCCACGGCACGTTCAACACGCTGCTCAACGCCGGCCGTCTCAAGCTCGGCATCCCCAACGATAAGGACCTCGCCGGCCGTCTGTTCATCTCCGCGGGCTTAGGCGGCATGAGCGGCGCGCAGGGCAAGGCTGCCGAGATCGCCGGCGCCGCGTCCATCATCGCCGAGGTCGACGATTCCCGTATCGACACCCGCTACACCCAGGGCTGGGTCAGCCACCGCACCGACTCCCTCGAGGAAGCGACCAAGATCGCCCTCGAGCACCAGAAGGCGGGCAAGCCCTGCGCCGTTGCCTACTGCGGCAACATCGTCGATCTGCTCGAGTACCTCTATGAGCACAACGTTCACGTTGACCTCATGAGCGACCAGACCTCCTGCCACGTCCCCTACGACGGCGGCTACTGCCCGCAGGGCCTCACCTTCGCCCAGCGCACCGAGATGCTGGACAAGGACCCCGAGGGCTTCCGCAAGCTCGTTGACAAGACGCTGCAGCATCACTATGAGATGATCTGCAAGTTCCACGAGCGCGGCACCTACTTCTTCGACTACGGCAACAGCTTCCTCAAGGCCGTGTACGATACCGGCGTGAAGAGCATCTGCAAGAACGGCGAGAACGACCTCGACGGCTTCATCTTCCCGTCCTACGTCGAAGACATTCTCGGTCCCTGCCTGTTCGACTTCGGCTACGGCCCGTTCCGTTGGTGCTGCCTGAGCCGCAACCCCGAGGACCTGCACAAGACCGATATGGCAGCCGCCGAGTACATCAAGGCGCACAACCGCCGCTATCAGGACTACGACAACTACGTCTGGGTCCGCGACGCGGAGAAGAACAAGCTGGTCGTCGGCACCCAGTGCCGCATCCTCTATCAGGACGCCATGGGCCGCATGAACCTCGCGCTCAAGTTCAACGAAATGGTCCGCAACGGCGAGATCGGCCCCGTTATCCTCGGCCGTGACCATCACGATACCGGCGGAACCGACGCGCCCTTCCGTGAGACCAGCAACATCAAGGACGGCTCCAACATCATGGCCGAGATGGCGACTCAGTGCTACGCCGGCAACGCCGCGCGCGGCATGAGCTACATCGCGCTGCACAACGGCGGCGGCACGGGCATCGGCCGCGCCATCAACGGCGGCTTCGGCATGGTGCTCGACGGCTCCGAGCGCGTCGATACCATCCTGCGCATGTCCATGCCCTGGGATACCATGGTCGGCGTGGCCCGCCGCAGCTGGGCGCGCAATGAGAACGCCATGACCACCGTGGCCGAGTACAACAAGATGTACGAGGGCCAGGATCACATCACCATGCCGTACCTCGCGGATGATGCTCTGTGCGAAAAGGTCGTCAAGGAATACCTCGACTAAAAAATAAAATCAAAAAGGGGCATAGCAATATGCCCCTTTTTGTGTTATTATCAAAGAAACAAGTCCCTTTACCGTAAGAAAGGAACCGCTTTTATGAAAAAGTTACTGGTGAAAAACATTGGCCTGCTCGCCACGCCCGAGGGCAAAAGCGCCCATCGCGGCAGCGAGCAGGGTAAGATCAAGCTTCTCAAGGACGCGTGGGTGCTCATCGAGGACGGCGTGATCGCCTCCGTCGGCACCGGCGAGGCTCCCGCAGCCGAGGGGGCGGAGATCGTCGACGCCGAGGGAAAGCTCGTCACGCCGGGTCTCGTGGACGCCCATACGCACCTTATTTTCGGCGGCTGGCGGCAGAATGAGCTGGGCATGAAGCTGCACGGCAAGACCTACCTCGAAATTCAGAACGCCGGCGGCGGCATCCAGTCCACCACCAACGCCACGCGCGGAGCCACCGAGGAGGAGCTGACCGCCAAGGCGGCGAAGGCGCTCGACGAGATGATGGCCTTCGGCACGACCACCTGCGAGGCCAAGAGCGGCTACGGTCTTGCCACCGAGCATGAGCTCAAGGCGCTGCGTGTGATCCGCGACCTCGACGAGCAGCACCCGATGGACATGGTCGCGACCTTCATGGGCGCGCACCTTGTGCCCGCTGAGTACAAAGCCAACCGCGCCGAGTATATCCGCCTTGTGTGTGAGGAGATGATGCCGCTCGTTAAGGAGCAGGGCATCGCGAGGTTCTGCGACGTGTTCTGCGAGGCCGACACCTTTACGGTGGAGGAGTCCCGTCAGGTGCTCGAGGCGGGCCTCAAGTACGGTCTGCGTCCCAAGATCCACGCCGACGAGATCGAGGCCATCGGCGGCAGCCAGCTCGCCGGCGAGCTGGGAGCGATCTCCGCGGAGCATCTGATCGTCTGCCCGCCCGCGGGCATCGAGGCGATGGCAAAGGGCGGCGTGATCGCCTGCCTGCTGCCCGCGACGAGCTTCAACCTCGGCGCGGTGTTCGCGCCCGCGCGCGACATGGTGAACGCGGGCGTGCCCGTCGCGATGGCGACGGACTTCAACCCCGGCTCCTGCCCGTGCCTGAATATGCAGTTCGTCATCAACCTCGGCTGCCTGAAGTATCGGCTCACGCCCGAGGAGGTGCTGACCGCCGTAACGCTCAACGGCGCGGCGGCCATCGACATGGCTGACAAGGTCGGTACGGTCGAGGCGGGCAAGCTCGGCGACCTCGTCATCTGGGACGCGCCGGATCTGGACTACATCTGCTACCGCTTCGGCAGCAACCTTGCCAAGAAGGTCATCAAGCGCGGCCGCGTGATGTAAGGGCAAAGAGGAAGAAAGAGAGAAAGCCATGGATCGAACCGATTATCAGATCCTCAATATCCTGCAGGCGGACAGCCGCTGCACCCTGCGCCACATCGGCGACCAGGTGGGGCTGACGCCGCCCGCCGTCTCCGAGCGCATCCGCCGCATGGAGGAATGCGGCGTGATCCGCAGCTACCGCATCGACATCGACCGCACGCGGCTGGACTGCAACATCACGGGCTTTATCTCCGTGTCGCTCGAGCCGGAGAAGTACGCTGCGTTCTGTGTCTTCTGCGAGCAGAGTCCCGCAGTCATCAGCCACCACCATGTGATCGGCGTGTTCAACGCGCTGCTCCAGTTCGCCGTGCGCGACACGAAGGAGCTGGACGCGCTGCTCGCCGAGATCAAGACCTACGGCGACTCCCGCACGTCGGTGGAGCTCAAGACGCTCTTTGACATCAAGGAGATCCCGCTGCCGTAAGAAAAGAGAACAAAAGCGTCCCGCCAACGGCGGGACGCTTTTGACATATCAAGAAAGCTCAGACGGCAGCGTGGTTCTGTGCTTTCAGACACAGCGCGACGCCGAGATGGACCAGACAGACGGCGGCGCCGAGCAGGAACACATACTGGGGTCCGACATACTTCCACACCGCGCCGAGCAGGCCCGAGACGGTGACAGCGAGGACATGGTCCACGCTCAGGCCGAAGGAAAGGTTTTCCATCACGTCCGCGGGCGACTCACTCAGCTCGCGCATGAGCATGACGTGGACGGAATTGAAATGGTCGGTGAGGAAAATGAGGATGTAGGAGGCGAACGCGGCGGCCATGCCGCCCCAGCCGCGCAGCGAGCCGTTCACGATGCCGGAAGCGGCCCACGCGGCGAAGAGAAACACACCGGCGACGCTGGTGGACTCCAGCACGAGCCCCTTCTGCACACCGTACCGGTCTAAAAACTTTCCGATGAGCGGGGCGACCCAGCCGCCGCAGAAATAGGCGGCGATGCCGAGCAGCGCCACCGTGTCCGCGCCCATCGAGAGAAGCTCGATGATGACCCATGGAGCAAAGACAAGGCGCATCCGCTTCTGGAAGCCGTAGACGGCGGTGACGATGTAATAGGGCAGGTACCTTCGGCGGACGGGAAGTCTCCTGCGCTCGCCGCTGCGCTTGCGCACATCCAGCGCGGGCAGCGTTTTCCGCAGGCGGCAGAGAAGGGCGAGCGCGACAACGAGGAATACCAGCGCAGCGCAGAACGAGGGGATGACGCCGGTGCGGAAATAGAAAAAGCCGACGCGGAAGCCCACGAACACAAGCGCCGAGGCCAGCATGGAGCCGAGCGTCATCATGCCGCGGTAGCGTCCGAGAAATGTACCCGTCTTTCCCTCGTCGGCGAGGTCCATGGCGATGGCGTCGCGGATGGGCATGACCATGTGGTCGCCGAGCGAATAGGTGAAGACGAAGAGCTGCATGACAAAGTAGCCCGGGGAGAAAAGGCCGAGCACGAGCAGGCCGACGCAGTACAGTGCGAAGCCGAGAACCGAGAGCGAGACGTTGCCGAGCGAAGGGAGCGCGGCGATGACGAACACGCCCACAACACCGGGCAGCTCGCGCGGGATCTCCAGCAGGCCGCGCTGAACGGAATCGACCTGAAAAACATCCTTGAAGTAGTTGGAGATGATGGAGCCGCTCAGACCGTTGGCGAGCGCGAAAAGAAAAAAGGCGGTGAGAAAAAGCCGCCGGGCTCTCTCTTTATCCATGCGTGATACCTCTTGAAAGCAGTGCGTTTTGGCGGGCCGCCGGCCCGCGCGATGATTATATGCCGGAGGAGCAAGGCTGTCAAGAACGCGCAAAGAGCAAAACAGAGATTGCTTTTTGCGCCCGATTCCCATATAATGACAACACATTGCGGACATTCGGCGCCCGCGCCGCGCGGATACGGCGCGGACCGGCGGCGGGCGGACGAACACCGGAAAGGACGGAACAAGATATGATGCGTCTTTGGAGGTGCCTGACGGCACTTGTGCTGGCGCTGCTGCTGACGCTGAGCGTCGGCGCGGCGGGAACGGCGGGCTTTTCCGACGTGCCGGAAAGCCATTGGGCGGCGCAGAGCATCCGGCGCTGCGCGCAGACCGGGCTGCTGCAGGGAGTCGGCGGAGGCAGGTTCGGCCTCGGACGGACGATGACCCGCGCGGCTTACGCCACGGCGCTCTGCCGTCTGATGGGCTGGGAGCTCGTCACGCCGGAGAAGGGCAGCTTTACGGACAATCAGGATACGGTGAAATGGTATTACAGCGCTATTGAGACGGCCTATGCCCACGGCGCATTGACAGGCGAGAGCCGCCAATGCCGTCCGAATGATGCGATCACTCGCGAGGAGATGGCGAAGATGACCGTGCGCGCGCTGGGGCTCGCCGTGCTGTCGGGTGCGGCGGCGGACGACTGCCCGTTTTCGGACGTCTCCGTGGCGCAGGGCTATGTCGCGCTTGCCTACCGCATGGGCATCATCAAGGGCGTGAGCGCATACAACTTCGAGCCGAAAAAGGAAGCGACGCGCGAGCAGGCGGCTGCCGTGCTGCTGCGCACCTATGACCGGCTGCACGCCGCGATCAAGGTCACGGAAGCGGCGGACGGAAGCGCGCCGTCCGGCTGCGTGACCGCCGGGAGCATCACGGAGGAGTCCGGCAGCGTGCCGGTCAGTCCGCGCGCGCCGATGGAGGAGGTCTACGCGGCGGCGGTTAGGGCGGGCGAGGGCGGCAGCGTGGCGCTGCGCGCCGTGCCGCTGCTGCAGGTGACCCGTGCGGGAGCGGTAGCGGACACACGCGAGCTGACCGAGGGCGAGCTGATCGAGCTGCTGTCCGAGGGCACGCTGCGCACGCACCGCTCGGCGCAGCACGAAAGCTCGTGCGGCTACCGCACGGAGAAGGACGGCTCGGTCACGGTCGTATGGTACGAGAGCGAGACGGACATCGCCGAAAAGACGGAGCTGTGCCGCCTGCTGGGCATCGGCAATGTCTATGTACTGAAATAAAAAAAGGGGGACGGCAAGAAGCCGTCTCCCTTTGCGGTTTTGGCGTTACAGGTACTTCTGCATTCCGTCGGTCGCAAGGCCGGGGTCGCCGGAGACCGAAACGGTGAACTTGACGCCGTGGTTGTTGCTGAAGCGGTTGAGCCAATCCAGGAAGTCGTCCGCCGCCTGATTGCAGTCGCCGCCGACGATCTTGAAGAGGTTGTCGATGAAGATGTGGGAAATATCGTAATTGCCGGCATACAGACCGCTGACGAAGCCGCGCAGGCCCTCGTAAGTGGTGATCTGATATTCGTCGGCAGAAATGAGACGAACGTGATAATGGATGTCGAAGGTCATCGTGGACTTGGCCTCGATGCACACCACATTGCCGTTTTCCTCGGCAGCAGAGGCGTTGATAAGCTCGATGAGCTTTTTGGTCTTGCCGGTGCCCTTTTCACCCATGATAAGTCTGACCATAAGAAATCACTCCTTTGCATAATATCCGTACCGCGACGGCACGGTATCCTTGCGTCAAGCATAGCACAAAATGATCGGCTTTGCAATGCGGAAAGTAAAATTTGCAATTTATTCATTTTGCGCCGTCACACGCGGCGGAGAGGTCGTTTTTGCTTATTTCTGAAGCTCGCGGCGCAGCAGGTCGAAGGCGGTGTTGGCGCTCTGGCCGCGGATGCGCTCGCGCGAGCGTTTGCCGAAATGGCAGAGGCGGCACAGCGTCCCGTCCGGGCCGGCAAGACCGATGTAGACGGTGCCGACCGCGTTGCCGCGCTCGTCGCTGTCGGGCCCCGCGACACCGGTGACAGAGATGCCGTAGTCCGCGCCGGTGACGGCGCGGACGCCCTCAGCCATCGCGCAGGCGACCGGCTCGCTGACCGCGCCGTGCTCGTCGAGCAGAGCCTGCGGCACGCCGAGCACGTTCGCTTTGACGAAGTTTGTATAGCTCACGACGCCGCCCATGAAGACCTGCGACGCGCCGGGGAGATCGGTCATGCGCTTGGCGATGAGGCCGCCGGTGCAGCTCTCCGCGGCGGCGAGCGTCCGTCCCTTCTCGCGCAGCAGGGCGGAGACGACCTCCTCCAGGCTGCCGACGTCGATGCCGTAGACCCACTCGCCGATGACGGGCATGACCTCTTCGATCGCGCCGCGCAGCATCTCCTCGGCCTCCGCCTCGCTCTTCGCCTTGGCGGTCACGCGCAGCATACACTCGTCGGGCTTGGCGTAGGGCGCAACGCTGGGGTTGACCATCGAGACGATCCTGTCGTGCAGCATCGCCTCGATCTGGCTCTCGCCCTGCCCGTAGATGCGCAGGGAATGGGAGACAATGATCTCGTCGGAGAGCGTGCGCAGATAGGGGATCGCGCCGGTCCGGAACATTTTGTGGCATTCGTGCGGCGGACCGGGGAGCATGAGGACATGTACGCCGCCCTCACAGAAGCCGCAGCCCGGGGCGGTGCCATTGTGGTTGCGGAAAATGGTACAGTTTTCCGGCAGGTAGGCCTGCTGGAGATTATTCTCCGTCAGCTCGCGGCCAATGGAAGCGAAGTGCGTGCGCAGAGCGTCGGCGATTTCGGGGTGAAAGACGTTTTTGCGTCCGAACACGGTGCAGATGGTCTGCTTGGTGAGGTCGTCGTAGGTCGGACCGAGGCCGCCCGTGGTAATGACGATGTCCACGCGGCGGCGCGCAAGCTCCAATGCCTCGGCAAGGCGCGTGGGATTATCGCCGACGACGGTGTGATAGAGCACGTTGACGCCGAGCGCGGCGAGCTCCTCCGAGAGCATCTGCGCGTCCGTGTTGGCGATGTTGCCGAGAAGGATTTCGGTGCCGACGGCAATGAGTTCAGCGGTGTGGGACATGGGCAGCCTCCTAAATCGCCAACACGGACAACGGCGGCGAGTGCCGCCGTAAATGCGAAGCGTCAGCGAAGTATTTCCGGAGGGCGAATTCATTTCGCCCGAGGATTTTTATTCAGATCGGGGTCCCCGCGCGATCCGCGATCGCGTGGGGCGTTGGCGATGTTGCCGAGAAGGATCTCGGTGCCGACGGCGATGAGTTCAGCGGTGTGGGACATGGGGGGCTCCTTACAGCTTGATCCGCACGCGCTCACGGCCCGACATCGCGCGGTCGCACAGCGCGTCGATGTCCAGCACGGCCTCCAGCTCGCGCACCTCCTCCACATGGGGCTTGGTCTTGGGATGGCGCGGGGTAAAGACGGTACAGCAGTCCTCATAGGGGAGAATGGACGTGTCGAACGTGCCGATCTTGCGGGAGATGCGGATGATCTCCTCCTTGTCCATGCCGATGAGAGGGCGCAGGACGGGCAGCTCCGCCACATCCTCGCTCACGCGCAGAGCCTCCATTGTCTGGCTGGCGACCTGCCCGAGACATTCGCCGGTGACGAGCGCCTTGGCGCGCACCTCGTCTGCCACGCGCTGGGCGAGGCGCATCATGAAGCGGCGCATGATGAGCGTGAAATGGTCCTCGGGGCAGTTCATACGAATTTGTTCCTGAATTTCGGTGAACGGCACGATGTGGACGGTCAGCCGTCCGCACCACGGCGTGAGCAGCTGCGCGAGCTCGAGCACCTTTTCCTTGGCGGCGTCGGAGGTGTAGGGCGGGGAGAAGAAATGAACCATTTCGAGCGACACGCCGCGCTTTGCCATCATGTAGGAGGCGACGGGCGAGTCGATGCCGCCGGAGAGCAGCGACACGGCGCTGCCGCCCATGCCGATGGGCAGTCCGCCCGCACCCGCCTCGGCGGGTCCGTGGACGTAGGCCGCGTCGTCGCGGATCTCGATAAACACCGTCAGCTCGGGGTCGTGGACGTTGACCGCGCAGCGCGGGAACGCCTGATGCAGCGCGCCGCCGACCTGCTGGGAGAGCTGAATGGAGGTGAGCGGGAAGGTTTTGTCCGCGCGCTTGCTCTCGACCTTGAAATCCTTCGCGCGGGCAAATTCCGGGGCAAGGTAATCCTTGGCGGTGCGGATGATGGCCTGCACGTCCTTTTCACAGGGCAGGGCGCGGCTGACGGCGATGACGCCGAACACCTGCTTGCAGGCGGCGTAGGCGGCGGTGAGGTCGCTCTCGTCGTTCACCGGCTCAACGTAGATGGTGCTTTGCTTGGAATAGATACGGAAATTGCCGCACTTCGCCGTGCGGCGGCGCAGGTTTCCGATCAGTTTGTCCTCAAAGCTGCGGCGGTTGAGGCCCTTGAGGACCACCTCGCCGAGCTTGCACAAGATCATTTCACGCATGGGGATTCTTCTCCTTATCGTCCGTGCGCTCCGCCGTCTCGGCGGGAGCGCCGGTATTTTTTGCGGTTTCGTTCTCCGCGCGTCTGCCGGAGAGCAGGCCGAGCGTCAGACACAGCGGCTCGACGGCGGCGAGCAGCGCGCCGCCGAAAAGATAGAGGGCGGACTGCGGCGCGGCAAATGCGTTCAGTCCCGCGAGCGCGGGAACCATCGGCATCCCCCACCACATAGCGATCACATTCCCGGTGCCGAACTCCGGCGCAAGCAGGAAAGCGGCCGCGTTAAGTACATAGAGCACCATCGCGGCATTCCAGCAGAGCTTTTTGTCAAAGGGGTCCTTCGCCGACCGCAGCCCCCAGCCAAAGGCAAACGCCGGTAACCCGATGAACAGCAGCCCCAATACAAGTCCGTAGGGCGAGCGGAACGTAAAGGTCGATGTTGAGCCGGATGCAGCGATAAGCAGCAGGAGGAATGCGGCGCAGAGCGCCAGGTGGGCGAGCAGGATCGTGCCGGAAAGACGCATAGCATCGTACTTTTTCATCAGCCTTCCCCCCTTAGAATGTCCGTATTGCGATACTGAATGGCCTCGGCAAGGTGGAAGCTCTCGATCCTCTCGCTGCCGTCGAGGTCGGCAATGGTGCGCGCGACGCGCAGTAGCTTATCGTGGCTGCGGGCGGTGAGCCCGAGGCGGTCGAACGCGCCCTTTAAGAGCTTCTCGCCCGCGGCGTCGAGCCGACAGAATTCGCCGACCATCGGCGCGGTCATGTAGGCGTTGCAGGTGATGGGCGTGCCGGCGAAGCGCTTTTTCTGAATGTCCCGCGCGGCGTTGACGCGCTCGCGCACGGCGGCGGAGGACTCCGCCTTTTCGCGGCGGCGCATGGCCTCAAACTCCACCGAGGGGACGCTGACCTGTAAGTCCATGCGGTCGAGCAGCGGGCCGGAAATTTTGGAGACGTATTTCTCCACGTCCTTCTGCGAGCAGCGGCAGCGCCCGGAGGGATGCCCGTACCAGCCGCAGCGGCAGGGATTCATGGCGCCCACGAGCATGAAGCGGCTCGGCAGCGTGACGCTGCCCGCGGCGCGGGTGATGGTCACCTCGCCGTCCTCGAGCGGCGCGCGGAGGGATTCGAGCACATCGCGGTGGAACTCGGGAAACTCGTCCAAAAACAGCACGCCGTGGTGGGCGAGGGAAATCTCACCGGGAGAGAGCGCCCTGCCGCCGCCGGACATGGCTGCGGCAGAAAGCGTGTGATGCGGAGAGCGGAACGGGCGCTGCGTGAGCATGGGGTGCTTGCTGTCGGTCAGTCCCGCGACCGACCAGATCTCGGTAGACTCCAACGCCTCCTCATGCGTCATGTCGGGGAGAATGGAGGGCAGACGCCGCGCGAGCATGGACTTGCCCGCACCGGGCGAGCCGATGAGGAGCACGTTGTGGGAGCCTGCGGCGGCGATCTCCAGCGCGCGCTTGACATTCTCCTGTCCCATGACGTCGGCAAAATCGGGGACGCTGTCCGCCTCGACTGTCGGTTCCCAGCGCTGCGCGGGGGCAAGCCGTTCCTCGCCGCGCAGATGGCGCAGAAGCTGCGGCGCGTTCTCCACGCCGTAGACGGTCAGGCCGTCGGCCAGCGTCGCCTCGGCGGCATTTGCCGCAGGGACATAAAGAGTCTTCACGCCCGCACGCGCCGCAGCCATCGCCATCGGCAGCACACCGCTGATGGGGCGCAGCGCGCCGGTGAGCGACAGCTCGCCGATGAACGCGGAGGCCGGGTCCGGCGCGTCGATCTCACCCTCGCCCGCGAGGATGCCGAGCAGCAGCGGAAGATCGTAGACCGTGCCCTCTTTCTTCAGGTTCGCGGGCGCAAGGTTGACCGTGATGCGGCTGACGGGGAACTTCGCTCCGCAGTTTTTGATCGCTGCGCGGACACGCTCGCGCGCCTCCTTCACCGCCGTGTCGCCGAGGCCGACCACGTCGAATGCGGGAAGCCCGCCCGAGAGGAAGCACTCCACCGTGACCTCATAACCGGAAATGCCCTGCAAACCGAGGGAACGCACCGTTGTGACCATACGCTGCCGTCCTTTCCTTGCCTGTTTTCTTATTTTTCAGTTTATCACAGTTTGCCGCATAAGGCAAGCGCGGCGCGGGGCGCGGAGAGGAAAGGAATGATATCCTGCAAAACAGGAGTTAATATTAAATATTTTGAATATTTAATTGCAAAAATGTGGAGAGTCTTACCAAATGTAAATAATATCCTGCAAAAAAATGAATGTTTTTTGCGAAAGTGACGTTTACAGCGGGTGAAAATCGTGCTATGATGATAGCGTCAGTTTTTGCGTAATGACGCGAAAAACGCCGCTCCCCGGCGGCGAATATAACAGGAGGTTTCATTTATGGCAAGAAAAATGAAGTCCATGGACGGTAATAACGCTGCCGCGCATGTATCCTATGCGTTCAGCGAAGTTGCCGCGATTTACCCCATCACCCCCTCGAGCCCCATGGCCGACTTTGTTGACCAGTGGAGCGCCAACGGATTGAAGAACATCTTCGGCACCCGCGTGAAGGTCGTCGAGATGCAGTCCGAGGCCGGCGCGGCCGGCGCGGTGCACGGCTCCCTCGGCACCGGTGCTCTGACGACCACCTACACGGCGTCTCAGGGCCTGCTGCTGATGATCCCCAATATGTACAAGATCGCTGCCGAGCAGCTCCCCTGCGTGTTCCATGTTTCCGCGCGTACCGTTTCCACCCACGCGCTGAACATCTTCGGTGACCATTCCGACGTGATGGCCTGCCGCCAGACCGGCTTTGCCATGCTCTGCGAGGGCAACGTGCAGGAGGTCATGGACCTCAGCCCCGTCGCCCATCTCGCGGCGCTGACCGGCAAGGTCCCCTTCATCAACTTCTTCGACGGCTTCCGCACCAGCCACGAGATCCAGAAGATCGCGGTCTGGGATTATAAGGACCTCGCCGAGATGTGCGACATGGACGCCGTCAAGGCCTTCCGTGAGCACGCCCTCAATCCCGAGCATCCCCATATGCGCGGCTCCCACGAGAACGGCGATACTTTCTTCCAGCATCGTGAAGCCTGCAACCAGTATTATGACGCGCTGCCCGAGGTCGTTGAGTCCTACATGGATAAGATCAACGCCAAGCTCGGCACCGACTATAAGCTGTTCAACTACTACGGCGCGCCCGACGCCGACCGCGTCATCATCGCGATGGGCTCCATCTGCGACGTGGCCGAAGAAGTCATCGACTACCTCAACGCCCACGGTGAAAAGGTCGGTCTCATCAAGGTCCGCCTGTACCGTCCGTTCAAGGCCGAGCGCCTGCTCGAGGCCATTCCCGCGACCTGCAAGAAGATCGCCGTCCTCGACCGCACCAAGGAGCCCGGCGCACAGGGCGAGCCCCTGTACCTCGACGTCGTCACCGCGCTCGCCAACGCCGGCAAGACCGACATTCAGGTCATCGGCGGCCGTTACGGTCTCGGCTCCAAGGATACCCCGCCCGCTTCCGTCTTCGCCGTTTACAGCGAGCTGAAGAAGGACGAGATGAAGCGTCAGTTCACCATCGGCATCGTCGATGACGTGACCGGCCTCTCCCTCCCCGAGGACAAGAACTGCCCGAACACCGCGGCGGAAGGCACCATCGAGTGCAAGTTCTGGGGCCTTGGCGGCGACGGTACCGTCGGCGCGAACAAGAACTCCATCAAGATCATCGGCGACCATACCGACAAGT